>Ga0208957_1000483_pt1 | contig 31916 bp, 30 predicted proteins | sample RifOxyA1_FD_184029 | JGI IMG/M metagenome (GOLD analysis project Ga0208957, IMG submission 184029) | Groundwater microbial communities from Rifle, Colorado - Rifle Oxygen_injection A1 (SPAdes) | ecosystem: Environmental > Aquatic > Deep subsurface > Groundwater | place: Rifle, Colorado, United... | reverse complement strand
GACCTGGGTCACCTGGAGCACCTCTGGAAGAACGGCGTCAAGACCCCGCTCGACGAGGTAGTGGGTCACTTTGATCCGGGCGGCGGCTTGCGCGGGTCTGCGGCCGCTGGCAAGCTGTCCCCATGAGCAACGCGAACCCCAGACGCCCGCGCGACCCGAGCCAGCTCGCCAAGATGATCGTGGAGCTGGCGACCGGCGAGAAGGACGAGAAGCGTCGCACGCCAGACGACCCCTCCCCTGCACCCGAGACCCCCGAGAAGAACCCCGCCGCCGTCGTCCTGGGGCGCCTGGGCGGGCTGAAAGGCGGCAAGGCCCGCGCTGCGAAGCTCAGCGCGGAGGAACGCACGGCGATCGCAAGAAAGGCGTCCAGCGTCCGCTGGACTAAGACGTAGCAGGTCAGCCGCAGCCGCCAACAGAGCCACCGAATCACGATCGACGCGGTCTCGCATTTCTTGACCCCGCCGATGCGACGTCAGCGCCCTTCGGCCAGTGTATGGATAGTGATACGGTCCATTCCGGGACCCCGTTGTAGATTCCGCAATGCCCATCGCGGCCTTGTCCCTGGCGCCTCTGCGGCATCTCGCCGACTCGTTCGGGCCCGGCCCCACGCGATCCGCCGCCAGATGATTGCGGGCGGCGGATCGGCGGATCGGCGGGGCTTCCCGGGAGAACATTGCGGGCCGCGATCGGATCGTGTATCAGATGTTCTTGGATGCCGGATTTGGAGGCTGCGTGAACACTACGATTTCCGCCGTCGGGCGGCGCCGCGATGACGGGCGGTACGAGATTACGGAGACGGTCATCGTCGAACGGCACGTCCTTTCGGATGCCATCGACGGCTATGCGTCCCGGGGCGTGACGGTGATGTTCCCACCCGAGCGGGCGGAGACGCCGGCCGCGCTTCCGGCGCCCCACGCCACCGCCACCAAGGAAGGCGACGACCGGCCATCCGATACCGAGCCGCCCGGCGATTCGGCCGGCGACTCGGCGGCCGAATCGCCGGCCGTGAGCCTTAAGAAGTTCGCTGACACGAACCCGACCGAGACATTCGCCCTTGCGGACCTCACCCAGAAGTGCATGGAACTTGGGTGGAACTACGGAGACAAGGACGAGCCGAGGCGCCGGAACGCAGTGAGCGAGCACATCCGGCAGCTCAGGGCGAAGGGCGAGGGCCGGATCTTCAAGATCGGTAACGGGCGGTTGACGACGTACCTCGTGGGGGACGCCGCGGAGCGCGCGCACGCCGCTGCCCGCAAGGTCGAGCGAGACAGCGGATGATGGCGGAGGTGTTGATGAACCGGAAAGACGGATGCCCCGCAGCTGTAAATATCCGGTGCTGTAGGGGCAATTAACAAGGTGGCCGTCCTCCCCGACGCGCCCGCAAGGGTTGCCGGAGCGTCGGGGGAGGACGGGAGGCCGTTGGGTCTCGGGACGGGTCTTGGTTCCGAACGGTGTGGGTAGCACCGGTCGGGACGGGTCCCCATCGCCAACTGCCGGCAGAACCACCGCGGAGCGGCGCAACACGATGTGGATTCTATCCACATGCCCGCCCCGCGGTCAAGACCCTGCCGGCATGAACGGAAAGGTTCGTGCCATGCCTCGGTACAGCGGTATCGTCGCGAGGCCGGGCTACCACCTGATCTTCCGGCCGGTCATCCGGCTCCGGAACGGCCGGGTGCTCTACGCCCAGAGCTACGGGTTGGCCGCGTTCCCGATCTGGGTCCGCGACTAGTCGGCGCTCTTCGCGGTGGGCCCTGTTGGCGTTGAATCGGCAGGGCCCACCCTTCCAATTTCGCCGGGACGAAACAAACTGACCGATAATGCTTGACCGCGTCCGCGCGTTCTGGTACCTTTCTGAACATGAACCGCCTCGACAACAAGACCCGCGTCCTCATCACCAAGCTCCTCGTCGAGGGGAACTCGGTACGGGCCACCGCTCGCATCGCGGACGTCTCCAAGAACACCGTCACCAAGCTCCTCGTGGCGCTGGGCGAGGTCTGCTCGGAGTACCAGGACAAGGCCCTGCGGAACCTCCCCTGCCAGCAGATCGAGGTCGACGAGATCTGGTCCTTCTGCTACTCCAAGCAGAAGAACGTTCCCGTCAGCATGAAGGGTCAGTTTGGCGTCGGCGACGTCTGGACCTGGACCGCCATCGACGCTGAGACGAAGCTCGTCCCGAGCTGGCTGGTCGGGGACCGCGACGGGTACACCGCGGGCGCGTTCATCAAGGACCTGGCGAGCCGTCTGGCGAGCCGCGTGCAGCTCACCAGCGACGGCCTCAAGCTCTACGTGCAGGCCGTTGAAGACGCCTTCGGCTGCGACATCGACTTCGCGCAGCTCATCAAGCAGTACGGCGGCGAGGGCAGCAACCGGAACCCAGAAACCCGCTACAGCCCAGCGGTCTGCACCGGCGTCGAGAAGATCGCCGTCACGGGACGCCCGGATGAGGCGCTGGTCTCCACGTCCTACGTCGAGCGCCAGAACCTCACGATGCGCATGAGCATGCGCCGGTTCACGCGCCTGACCAACGCCTTCTCGAAGAAGGTGCAGAACCACGCGGCCGCCATCGCGCTGCACTTTTTCCACTACAACTTCTGCCGGATCCACTCCTCGCTGCGGGTCACCCCGGCGATGGCCGCCAAGGTCACGGACCGCCTCTGGGAAGTCTCCGACCTGGTCGCGATGCTCGTGGCGCGCGAAGACGCCGAAGAGGCGGAGAAGGGGCCGCGCCGCACGCGCAACAAGCCGAAGACGAACGAAGGCGCCGAGGGCTGAGCGCCGGAGCAGTTACCGAGCCGGCCAGTCCGCGGTAGGGTGTCCCCTCAACCACACCATGGAGGGGACCCGTGGATAGCCGACTCGACGTTGATGCGGCCCTGTTCAGCGCCGCCGTCACCATCTTCTTCGCGACCGATCCAAGTCGCACGGCGCGCGACCTTCTGTTCAACCAGGATGCTCTCGACGCCGCCAGCAAGGCTGCCGTCGAAGCGTTCGGAGCTACGCGGTCTGTGATCCGGGAAGCGCGGTTCCAGAATCGGGCCCTTTTCCAGCAGAAGTCCGAGGGCTGAGGCTGTCTGCTAACTCCAGCACACGCCGCCGGTGTTCCTCGGCTTCGGCCGCAGACAGCGGCGGCGGGGCTTCCTCCTGCTCTCGGCGGCGGCGGTCCTGCGTCTTCTCGTCCCGGATCAGCCCCACCCACCAGCGCACCGCTCGGCGCACGGCGCCGTCGAACAACCCGAACAGCCTTCCCATGTCGCCCTCCCGTCCTCCTCTGTCTCACGAGCGGATCGTATCCGAAGAGGTACGATGCCGGCAACACGCGGGCGAAAGATCAAAGTGACCCACTACCCGGTTTCCCGGGCGGGCGTCGGTCCCGGGATGCTCTCCCGGGAGGGGCACGAGTAGGAGGGGCAGGGCTCGAACCTGCGACCTGCGGCTTATCGGGCCGCTGCTCTACCGCTGAGCCACCCTCCCACGGAAAGGGCCCGGCCGGATGGCGTCCGACCGGGCCCAACACCGGGAGGAGAACGACGACGTCTCCCGTGGTAGCATCGGGCCGGGAGCGCGTCAAGTTCCTCTCTGGAGGTCCCGATGGCCGACTACTCGCCGCCCGCCGCCCACCCCATCGTCCGAATCGGCCCCCGTGGCGGGAAGATCATCGCGGAACGGTTCGGCAAGGACGGGAAGCCGGAGTTCGAGTACCAGCGGCAGGAGCACCAGCACCTGGGCGCCGGGCCGCACCGGGAAGCGCCCTACCAGCGCCCGGTGCAGCAGTCGCTCTTCGACGCCCCGCGCACCCTCGCGCTGAAGCCCCCGGAGGAGCCCCGCCGGCGCGCCACCGATGCACCGCAGGGCGACCTGTTCGGGGCGCCGCGGACGGTCGCCGTCGCCCACCCCGAACCGCCGTCCGGGAGCCGGGTCGCGAAGTTGGCGAAGCCGCTCCCCTGGGCGGCGGTGCAGCACCATGAGCCGGAACCGGCCGCGGCGCCGGCCCCGAAGGCGGAGTGGAAGGCGCCGGAGCCGACGCCGGCAGCGGCGAAGTTGGAGGGGCAGTCGCGGGAGCGGAAGCCGGACGTGGCAGTGAGAGCGGTAGACGATCCGAAGTCGCCCGGGTGGGCCCCCACTCGTGGCCCGGATCCCGAGTCGTTCGACATCGCGGAGACGTCCAACGAGACCGGCTCGCGGATGATCGACGTCTGGCGCCACTTGGTGAAGTTCCCCACCAAGAAGGAGGCCGCAGCGGCGGCCAGAGAGATCGGCTGGAGCGCCAACGACGCGGTGAAGGTGGCAACCCGTTTCCAGGAGTTGTGGGGACTCCACAACATGGGCGGCTACGTCACGAAGCGCGGCTACGACCGGATGCGGCAGGCGCGCGGCGTGGTCGTACCCGAGAAGCCGGTCGAACCTTCGAGCGACGTTCGGCTCCAATGGTCCGCGGCCGAGCTGAGCCAGCCGGGCGAGTACATGCGCTTGAAGGCGGAGTGGGACGCGCTTCCCGTGGACGAGAAGAACCGCAGGAACGCCGCCGGATCGGAGACGCTGGCGACCCCCGCCCGCGTGAACCCCGACGAGGTCACCGCAGCGGAGCAGCGCCAGCGGCAGGAAGCCGCCGAGGAGAGCGCCCGCCGCCGGCGGAAGCCGGACGAGCCGGAGGCCCCGGAGCCGGCGGAGAAGCTCGAGCGGCAGGTCGAGGCCCACGCCGTCGAGCGGGAGGAAGCCGCCGCCGCCGAAGCCGAGAACGAAGGCGACGGCGGCAAGGGCGGGCCGAAGACGGCCATCATCCAGACGCAGCACCTGAAGCGCTTCGAGAAGGAGATCGAGGCGCTCAACAAGCGGGCGCGCCGGCTCCACGTCCCGGAGTTGAAGTGGGAGGAGGTCCCCGGCTCCCGTCGGGTCGAGACCGAGACCCACGAAATGCAGATGCACCACCAGACCTACAAGACGGTTGTCACCCGTCAGGTCTGCGAGGTCCGTCTCATCGGCGACCCGCCGCAGCTCGCGGGCTGGAAGTTCATCGCCAAGGCGAAGGAGACCCCGAACGGCGGCTGGATCTTCAAGACCGCCGCCGGAGAAGAGGTCCCGCTCAAGCTCCGCACGCGGGAGCACCACCGGGACTGCGACCACTGCCAGATGAAGCGCGACCGCAAGGGCGCCTACATCGTCAAGAGCGAGAAGAGCGGCGAGCACAAGACGATCGGGACGTCCTGCGTCAAGGACTTCCTGGGCGGCCATGATCCCGAGGGGGCGATGAACGCCCTCACGATCTGGGCCGACGCGAACCGCATCCTCGCCGGCATGGCCGCCGACGACGGCGAGGGCAGCGACGGCTTCGGCGGTGGCGGAAAGCCCGAGGGCGCCGGTCTCCACCGCTTTCTGTCGCACGTCGCCTGGGCGATCCGGGAGACCGGCTGGGTCTCGAAAGCGGCGGCGCAGGCCTCCGACGAGTTCCACCCGAAGACGGCGACGGTGGACGACGCGCTGCGGACCCTGTTCATGCCGGTCGAAGAGGCCCGCAAGGTTCTGGGGGCGGGCGGGAGCATCAACCCCGAGGCCGCCGACGAAGAGCTGGCGCGCAAGACGATCGCCTGGGCGAAGAAGAAGTACGTCGAGGTCCCCGTCGAGTCCCTGGACACCTTCGGCCACAACCTGCGGACGGTCATCACGGAGGACTACGTCCACAAGGACGTGTTCGGGATGGCGGCGTACCTCGTCCGCGGCTACCAGCGGGAGCAGGGCGAGATCCTGTCGAAGAAGCGGGCGGCGGAGGCCGGGCACTTCGGCAAGCCCGGCGAGAAGGCGGAGACCGACGTCACGGTCATCGCCACCCGCGAAATGGAACCAGGGCAGTGGGGGGAGTCGACCCTGGTCACCATGGAGACCCCGGACGGCCACACCCTGAAGTGGTTCGCGTCGAACCTGCCGCGCAGCTTCGAGCAGGGCGTGAAGATGCGGGTGAAGTTCACCGTGAAGAAGCACGACCAGTACCGCGGGCGTCCCGAGACGACGGTGTCCCGCGTCAACCTCGTCGGCCCGGCCGAGGGGAGCGGCCACAAGGCGTTCATGCCGAAGGGGATGAAGCAGCCGATCCTGCTGCCGAGCTTCAAGGAGGGGACGGGGCTGCACGACCTGTTGGAAGAGGGGCGCCAGCGCGAGGAAACGTTCGAGCAGCGGGTGGAGTCCGCGACCGACGCGAAGTACCGGGAGGAGCTGAAGAGCCCGATCTACTCCGGGAAGTACGCGAAAGTGACGGACGAGGAGCGGGAAGGCCTGCGTCGGAACGTCCGCGACAGCGCGCGCTCGGCGGTCTACCACGAGGACTGGAAGGCGGCCATGATGGCCGCGAACGAGTCCGGCGCGCGGCTCTTCGAGCCCCACGCGCAGCCGGGCGTCCACTTCGTGAACCTCGACCCGCCGGACGAGCCCGGGAAGGCCATCGAGACCTACGAGATCGAGGGGTACTACACGGTCGGCCGCCTCCAGGAACACCCCTACGTCCGGGCGTTCCGGGTCTCCGACCCCGACGGGAAGATGAAGGAGTTCGAGCTGCAGCGCCATGCCCTGGTGGTCGTCGGCGGCGAGGAAGACCCGCCGCCCGAGAAGAAGAAGCGCCCCCGCACCGTGAAGCTCGCCCGCCTCCCCGGCGAGAGCGACTTCGCCCACAGCGAGCGCCAGGCGCGAGAGAACGGCGAGTAGGCCGGAGACCTCCTGCGCCGTTGCGCACTCCCTCTCTGCGGCGCTACGATAGGCGCGCACACAGGGGACGTCGTCCGGGGAGACCGCCAATGGATCCGCTGCGCCGCCTGGCCCGCCAGATCGCCCGGAAGTCCGAGGACGAGGATCCCGACTACCGGGAGCCCGACGACCCCGCCGAGGGCGACGATGAAGGCGACGACGACGGCTCCGCCGAGGACGAGCGCTCCGAGCGGGACGACCTCACCGACAAGGGCCTCAACCAGACCCCCGAGGACACCTTCGCCGACACCGTCCTGGTGCCGCTCTACAAGACCTGGAAGGCGCGCGCGGGCGACCCCCAGGCGCCCTGGCCGGCTCGCTTCCCGGTCCAGCTCCACCCGCTCGCCCACGAAGCGCCGGGGAAGTTCGCGGCCCGGGTCGCCGCCTACTACCGCCGCCGGCCGGAGGCCGCCGAGGCCTTCCACGCCGTCGGCGAGGAGCCGGAGTGGACCGACTGGGTGACCGGCGCGATGCGGCTCGCGAAGGGCGCCGGCTCGAGCCCGAAGCCGAAGCCCGCGGCCAAGCAAGGAGGCCCCGATGCGTCCCCGAATCGTCGCCCTGGGCCCGCAGGCGCCCCGCGTCCTGCGGCTGGCGCCCCGCCCCGCCGTCCCGCTGCGGCTCCCCGACCTGCTCCGAACCTGGGATCTCGGGGTGGAGGCGGTCCCGGAGGGGTTCGCGGTGTCGGGCCCCGGGGATGAGGTCGTGAAGGCCCTGGACGCCCTCAACCTGCCGCTCGAGGGGCTCCACCCGCACCCCGACGACGACGCCGTGTTCGTCGCCACGGTGCCAACCACGGGCGAGCTGCGCGAGGCCGGCTCGGCCGACGTCGCGGCGCTGCGCCGGGCCCTCGGAGGCGCCGATGGCTGACCGACCTGTCATCGAGATCGGACCGCGTGGCGGTCGCATCGTCGGGCACCACGCTGGGCACGGCGGGAAGCCCGTGGCGGAGTACGAAGGGCATGTCGGCGGGGCGCTGCGCCCGTCGCAGCAGCGGCTGTTCGACAGCCCGCGGACGCTGACCCTGAAGCCTCCCGAGGAGCGGGAACGGCGGTCGGCAGCCGGGGAGGCGCAGACGGACCTGTTCGGCCCGCCCCGGACGATCGCCCTGCGGCCCCGCGAGGCCGCCATGGAACGGCGGGTGACAAAGCCCACAAAGCCGCTACCGTGGGCGGCGGAGAAACCGTCTGCGGCGGCGAAGCTCGAAGCGCAGACCGCCGCCCGATCCGCCGAGAAGCCGGCGGCGAAGGACTATGCTCTGCCCGCTGGCGAGTCCCGCTGGCACGGCGGTATCAAGGCCACCCGCGACGGGCGCAGCGTCAACCTCACCGGGGCCACATACCCCGTTAAGGACAGCCTGGCAGCCCTGGGCGCGAAGTGGAACGGCGAACACCGGGCCTGGCGGCTGTCGCACGACAAGTACACGGCGGCCCACGATCGGATCCAGCGGCTCGGCGAGAAGGCCCATGACGCCTCCGCGGCCGAGAAGCGGGGCGAGACGACTCCGCAGCGCTCGGCACCGTCCGGCGGGGGAGGCGCGCGCCCGAGTGGCGGCGGGCCGTCCGAGAAGCAGCTTCACTACGCGCGGAGTCTCATCCGCCGCATGACGCCGTCGCACTGGCACGATTCCGACTACGGCCAGGGAACGAGCCACGTGCCGACTTCCGACGAGCTTCAAAGGTGGTCGGCCCGGGACTTGTCGGCGCTCATCGACGACATGCGCGACTCCCTTGGGATCGGCAGCGCTTACAAGGACCTGAGCGGCGCGGAGCGTCTCGCCGCCCAGGTCGCCGAACGAGCGGCGTAGGAGAACCCGATGGCTGAGCAGTCGCAGGCGCTCGTCCCGGTCGGCTCCCGGCCGCTCGGGCGTCTCCCGCGGGGCGCCCGGCAGATGTCGCGGCCCGGGGACCTGGATTCCCGGCTGGACGTCGACCGCCAGCAGGGCGAGGGCTTCTCCTACCAGTACGACCCCGAAGAGCTGCAGGTCGCGCAGGACTTCATGGAGGGTATGCGGACGCACAGCCGCTACTCCACCTACGCCCTGCGGCAGATGGCGCTCTCCCCCTGGGCGAGCTGCATCCTGTCGACCCGCTGCAACCAGATCGCGAGCTTCAGCCTGGCCCGAGAGGACCCCTACGGGCTCGGCCACCAGATCGCGATCCGGGGCCGCTCGAACCACAGCCCGACCCCGGCGGAGCGCAAGGAGATCGAGCGCGTCGAGTCCTTGCTGCAGACGTCGGGGACCATCAAGGAGCCGCACGAGGTCTTCACCCGGCCCAGCTTCGACGACTTCCTGCGGGCGCTGGCCTACGACTCGCTCGTGCTGGACGCGGGCGTCTTCGAGGTCGTCCCGGACGAGAAGGGGGTCCCGCACCGCTGGCACCCCGCCGACGCCGGCCTCATCTACCGGGTACGGCCGCAAAACCCCTTCGGCGACTACGACAAGGCCGACGCGCAGTTCTGCCAGATCCACCACGACACCCCGACGCAATACTTCGCCCCGGGCGAGCTGTGCTTCGGGATCCGGCGCCCGCGGACCGACGTCCGCAGCAACGGCTATGGTCATCCAGAGCTGACCGAAATGTTGGAGGTGATGTCGGGCCTGCTCTTCGGGTTCACGCACAACCTCAACTGGTTCCGGCAGGGCGGGCCGCGCGGGATGCTGGCCGTGATGGGCCCGATGCACCCGCAGAAGTTCCGGGCTCTCCAGCGCTCGCTGATGTTTATGGCCCGCGGCGTCCAGAACGCCTGGCGGATGGTCGTCGCGAACCCCCAGGGCGAGGGTGCCGACGTGAAGTGGGTTCCCTTCGGCGTCTCCAACAAAGAGATGGAGTTCGCGGAGTGGATCAACGCCTGCTTCCGCCTCATGTGTAGTCTGTGGCAGATCGATGCCACGGAGGTAGGTTTCTACTACGCTTCAGAGGGGAACCGCGGGGCGATGTTCGAGTCCTCCCCGGAGGCCAAGCTGAAGGCCGGCAAGGATAAGGGTCTCCGCCCGCTGGCGACCGCCATCAGCTCGTGGATCAACAAGTTCATCGTCCATCGGCTGAACCCGGACCTGGAACTGGAGTTCCTGGGCCTCGGCGCGATGACCGAGAAGGAGCGCGCCGAGCTCTCCAAGACGCTCGTCGAGTCGTCCCGCACGGTCGACGAGGTCCGGGCGCTCGACAACATGGGCAAGGACCCGAACGGGTTGGGGAACCTCATCCTGAACCCGCAGTACATCACGGCCTACAACGCGCAGCAGGCGCAGAAGCAGCAGGCCGCGATGATGGCGCAGCAGGGCCAGGGCGGGCCGGGCGGTCCCGAAGGTGCGGACGGTCCCGGTGGGGCGGGGCAGCCCGGGGCAGAGGCCCAGGGCGAGGGTGCCGGGGCGCCCGGGGGCGACGACTGGGCGAACGACCCGCTGCCCGATGGGGGCGATGTCAGCGGTGGGTTCGCCGACGAGCAGGCCGGCGAGGCGGCGAAGAGCCTCGTCCGGGCGTACTCCTGGGTCCTTTAGCGGTGAGGTGACGCATGGGCGGTGAGCGGCGAGTGTTGGCGTTGCGGCGGGCGGACATCGGGGGGAGCCCGGAGTACCGGGATGCGGACCTCGCGGTGAAGGGCGACGTCATCGAGATCGGGCCCCGCGGGGGGAAGATCGTCGGCCACACCTTCCACAACGGGAAACGGGTCCCGGTCTATGAGGGGTCCGGCGGCGGCGGGGAGCCGACGCTCGGGAGCGCTGTGCAGGACGACGCCCACCGGCGCGGCTGGTCGTTCCCCAGCGCGAGCGGCTGGTCGGTGAACCGCCAGGCCGGCGGGCACAGCTACGAGATCCAGCACCGGCGCGAGTACGGCGACGACCAACACCTGTCGAGCTACGAGGTCTCCCACGTCGACCCCGACAACAAGCGGACCACGATCGGCAAGTTCCACGAGGCCGACGACGCGAAGCGGGCGGCGCTGCGGCACGACGTCGAGCGCCGCGGGCCCGGCGGAGGTACGCCGGCGCCCTCCCCCGCCGCGGCGAAGCTCTCCGAGCAGACCGCCGGTTCCAAGGTCGTCAGCCTGGCGGACCGGCGGCCCCCGGCGGAGCCGAGCGAGCCCCCGAAGCGCCCCGCCCACCCCGACACGACGGAGCGCCACCTGGGCGCGAAGTACGACGCCGGCCGGGACACCGCCGAGGTCGCCCGCCTGTTCCGCGAGGACGTCAAGCGGGCCATCGCCTCGGGCGACCTGCCGAAGGGGCTGAAGCTCTCGGTCAACACCCGCAAGTACAGCGGCGGCTCGTCCATCCACGTCGAGGTCCAGGCGGCCCCGGGCGTCCAGGTCGGCAACCCGGAGCGGCACGCCCACGACGCGAAGTACGGCCCCCTCGGGAACCCCGGGGAGCGCCCGCCGGCGCTGCTCCACGCGGACGGGGCGGCCCTCCAGGAGAAGCTCCGGGGGCTGCTGCGGGCCTACGAGAAGTCGGCCCACGACTCGGGGAACGACTACTACTCGAGCAACTTCCACCCCAGCGTGGAGTTCGCGAGCGAGCTGCGGAAGGCGCCCGGGGCCGCAGCGCCCGGCTCGTCTTCGTCGAAGGCCGATGCGCTGCGCGAGCAGATCCGGGCGCGCACCGGCGGAGTGACCGCGCCGGCGGCCCCGCCCTCCCCGGCGCTCGCCAAGCTGGCGCAGCAGGCCGCCGCCGGCGCGAGCCCGAACGTCTCCAGCGCGGCCCCGCCCCCCCGACCGGCCGCGGCGCCGCCGAAGCCGGTGGTCTCGCAGACCCTTGCCCGCCAAATCGCGGAGCGGCGGCCAACCCTGGAGATGGGCGCCCAGCAGACCGACCTCGCCGGCCCGCCGTCGCGCAAGACCCACGTCTCGGCGGCCATCCAGCAGTCCGCCGACGAGATCGACCGGCGGCTCGGGAGCCTCGAGCGCATCAACGGGCGCACCGGGGAGTGGTCGAGCCGCGAGCACCTGGCGCGCTACATCAACGCCGCGGAGCGCGGGCTGGTCGAGCTGAAGGGCCTGATGCGCCGAGCGGAATCCGAGGGCGCCTCGGGCGGCAACCTCGGGACCCGGCTGCTCGCCCTGCAGACGAACCTGCGGCGCGCCCAGGGCCACCTGAAGGACCGGAACTACCGCACCGACAAGCCGGCCTCGGAGTCGCTGCCGCTCTTCCGCGGAGAGCCGGCGCCGAACCGGGCGAAGCCGGCCGGCGGACAGGGGAGCCTCTTCGGCGGGCAGGGCGGGACCGACCCGCGCCAGCGGACCCTGTTCTGACGGAGGCGGGATGCGCTTCACCATCGAGGAGACCTACCCGGGCGAGCTCGTCGAGCGCGAGGAGGAGACCCGCAAGAGCCTCGACGACGTGCTCGCCCGAGCGGTCGCCAAGGCCCACGCCGGGGCGGGCCAGCCGTCGCCCACGCGCGACCCGATGCGGCCGTCGCGCGACCTCGTCGACCGCATGGGGGCGCTGTTCGCCGCCCGCCTGCCGCGTATCCTGGACGACGTCGCGACCTTCCTGCAGGCGGAGCGGCCGCGATGATGCCGCTCGGCCCCAAGGAGTTGAAGGAGCTGCGCGCGCTCGTCGCGAACCACTGGACGGGGTTCCTGGCGGAGCTGTTCGGGGCCGGGGCGCTCGGCCTCGACGACGACGAGATCGGCCGGCTGGTCGCTGGGGGCTACCTCGACCCGGCGGCGGCGCTCGCCGTCGACCCCGTGCAGGACGCCTACCTGCTCGGCTTCTACCGGGACCGGCTGACGCAGGCCGGGCTGGACGTCACAGCGGCGCCGTGGTCGGCGGTGAAGGCCGAGATCGCCACGATGCCGGCGCCGCTCACCCGCGGGGAGCTCGCCGCCGTCGACCACGCCCGGCAGTGGGCCGGCGACCACTGCAAGGCGCTCGGGAACCGCATGGAGGACCAGATCCTCTCCGCCGTGAACCCCGAGGATGCCGCGCTGCGGGAGCGGCTGCTCGGCGTCATCAAGGACGAGACCGCCCAGGCGCTGGCCCGCCGGGAGACCGTGGCGCACCTGCGGAGCCGGCTCGGCGAGCTGTCCGGCGACTGGTCCCGGGACTGGCTCCGGATCGCCACGACGGAAATGACGACAGCACAGGAGTACGGCACCGCGGACGCCTACGAGTCGCAACACGGCCCCGACGTGCTGTACTCGAAGATTCCGAACCCGGACGCCTGTCCGAAGTGCCGGTCCGCCTATCTCGACGACGACGGACGCCCCAAGGTGTTCCGGCTGGCCGACCTGCGCGCCAACGGTACGAACGTCGGCCGCAAGCAGGCGGAGTGGCTGCCGGTCGTTGGGTCTCATCACCCCTGGTGTATGTGCCGAGGGGTCCGTGTACCTAACGGATGGTCTTGGAATGACCGGATGGAACTGCGGCCCCCGCCGCGCGGAGCGACGGCTTGAGCACGGTCATTCGCCGAGTCGCCGGGGCGCCGCGCCCCGCCCGTCGCGTGCTGACCTGCCAGCACTGCGGCGCCGTGCTCTCCCACGAGGAGGGCGGCGTGCTCAAGATGCGGGTGCCATCGCGGCTCATCGCGTTCAAGTCGTTCGACGACGGCGACCTCGTCGCGGAGATCCCCTGCCCGCGCTGCCGGCGCGACACCCCGCTCTATCCGATCCGGCTTCAGCGGATCGTCGCGCTGAAGTCTCCGCCCGGCGCTTGACAGCGCGTCTCCGGCGCCCGTAGTCTTGGGGCTGCCGAGAGGCCCGTTGTTCGTCTGCCGCGTGGTCGCGGTTCGGCGGACCGGAGTCCGGCGGCGTTCCAACGCCGCCGCAGGCTCCTGCGAGGGGCGGTTGGTCCAGGATTCCTGGGCTGGCCGCCCTTCTCGCGTTCTCGGGCCTGGAGTCGCCGATGGTCTTCGCCCCGCAGCACCGGACCGATGCGCCGCCGCCGGAGTTCCTCCCCGGAGAGAACGTCTGCGGCAAGGCGTCGTTCTGGTTCGAGGCGGAGGCTCTGGCGGACGACGCGGAGAAGGATCTCGACGCGAGCCGTCAGAGCGCCGCGACGCTGCCGAAGATGCGGATCCGCGGCGTCGCGACGACGGACCACAAGGATATGCAGGGCGAGACCGCCCTGCAGGACGGCGTCGACTGGGCCTACTTCAAGAAGTGGGGCTGGTTCAACGACATCCACAACAAGGCGGCGAACGCCGGGCTGGGCGAGCCGACGGCGGTCTATCCGGTCGACCTGCCGGACGGGCACAAGGGCTGGGTCGTCGAGGGCTTCCTCTACGACACCCCGGACAACCGGAAGCTCTGGGACCTGCTCGTCGCGCTCAAGCGCGACCCCTTCGCGACCCGCAAGATCGGGTTCTCCGTGCAGGGCCCGATCCTGCTCCGGCTGGACGAGTCGGGCCACCCCGCGAAGGACGGGAAGACGCTGGCGCGCATCCTCGTGATGGACGTCAGCATCACCCGGCACCCCATCAACAAGCACGCCCCGCTCGAGGCCGCCCTGAAGAGCCTCGACTGGGCGCTGAAGTCCTTGGAGGCCGGGCACCCGACCCCCACCTACTCGGGCGGCGGGAGCGGCGCTCCGCTTCTGACGCAGAGTCACGACGCGCGGCCGGTGCGCCGCATCATCGGGAGGAAGACCATGGAGAAGGCGGAGTTCGCCCGGCGCTTCGGCAAGTGCGACCCGGACACCCAGCAGCTCGCCGCGAAGGCCCACGGCGTCGAGTGGACGCAGCAGGACGCCGACGGCTACGGCCACGGCGAGCCCGACGGCGACGAGGCCACCAAGAGCTTCGACGAGCAGGGCCGCGAGCTGTACGCGAACGTCGAGACGGCGCTCAAGGACATCGGCGCCCACCTGCGCGAGGGCGGCCAGGTCGTCATGAGCTGGCCCGGCCAGGCCACGGGCGGCGACGAGGTGGTCAAGGCGTTCGAGGTCGTCTCCGGCGGCATCGGCGTGCTGGGCGAGCGCTTCGACAAGATCATGGAGCACCAGGGCGCGCTCTACGACCTGCTCAGGTTCCAGGAGGAGGCCCGCAAGGCGCTCGACGACCGGATCGACGGCCTCGCCGGCCAGCTCGCCGCGCTCGGGGCCCGCCCGCTGCCGCGCAAGACGATCGTCCCGGGGGCCCCGATCGAGCGGCCCGCCGACCAGGTCGCGGCCGACGCGCCGCTGCCCTACGGCGTCGCCCGCAAGAGCCTCGAGGCCGCGCTCAACAACGCCGTCACCGCGGGCGAGCCGCAGGAGCGGATCGACCAGATCAGCAACGCCCGGTCGAACCTGGACGCCGAGCGGCGCTTCCGGGCGGCCGACCTCGCGGCGATGAACGTGCCCCTGATCCAGTAAGCCGGCCCGGCTGACCGGCAAGGCGGGGTAGGCCCCGCAGGAACGCCGGGCAACGCCCGGACCAGCGAAAGGATGGGAAGACGATGGCTTACGACGGCGGCAGCGACTTCGGCGGCGGCTGGGCGGGCGACTTCGGGCAGGCGGACGTGCAGGAGTACATGCAGGTCTACCGGCAGATCCAGAAGTCCCTGGAGGCGGGCTACCCGGAGCCGACCTACGCGGGCGGCGGTTCGGGCGGCGCGCTGATGACGCAGAGCATCGAGGGCACGCTCAAGTGGGCGACCTTCAAGCAGGACCACCTGCGGTTCTGGCCGAAGTTCCCGAAGAGCGACCAGAAGCTCTCCAACACGGTCCACGAGTACACCCGGCAGACCGACCTCGGCGCCCGGGTCGACCTGTGGGCGGCGGAGGGGGCGGTCGGGCCCGAGATCGACTCGAACTTCGAGCGCCTGCTCGCGAAGGTGAAGTACGTCTCGCTGAAGAAGCGCGTCAGCCACCCGATCACGCTGCTCAGCAACATGATCGGCGGGGCGGCGCTCGACAAGGCGAACAAGGACGCGAGCCTCTACATCAAGGAGTTCATGGATCGCCAGCTCTTCTTCGGCGACTCCACGATGAACGCCGCGGCCTTCGACGGCCTCAAGCGCACCTGCGAGGCGACGCACACCGCGGCGAACCCGAAGGTCCACGATCTCCGCGGCGCCGCCCTCGACTCCTCGCGGATGCGCGACGAGTCCGTCCGGCTCGTCAACCCGCCGAACTACGGCAACCCGGGCGTCGTCTGGATGTCGTTCGAGACCCTGGAGGACCAGGGCAAGCTCATGGGCACGTACCTCCGCTACGACATGGCGGACGTCGTCGCCCGCAACGCCGTCGGCGACCGCCGCACGACGCTGCAGGCGACGGGCTTCAACGGCCCCTACGGTCCCGTCAACTTCGAGGCCTCGATCCAGCTCGGCAGCCGCGGCGCGCCGGCGGCGACGGCCATCGGCGAGGTCCAGCCGGCGCAGCCGAACCCGTCGCTCGCGACGGCGGACGACGCCGCGACGCTGTTCGTCGCCGCCGACTACGGCGTCTACCAGTACCAGTTCGTGGCGGTCGGGGCGAAGGGCAAGTCCCTGCACTCGGTCTCCGACGCGGCGACCATCGACGCGACGCACCGCAAGGTCACGGCGACCATCGCCGCCCCGGGGACGGACAACGTCCTCTACTACGAGGTCTTCCGCAGCAAGGTCGGCGAGACCGGCGTCTGGAAGATCGCCGACGTCGTCCAGGCGCGGGCGGGCGGCGTGCCGGACACCACGACCTTCGTGGACATGAACGAGAACCTGCCGGACACGGCCTTCGCGTTCATGCTGGAGATGTCGTCCGAGGTCATGGAGTGGAAGCAGCTCCTCGACTTCGCCCGGGTCCCGCTGGCGCGGACGGACCTGTACTTCCCGTTCACGTACATCATCTACGGGACCCCGATCTTCTACCTCCCGCTCAAGATGTGCATGTTCAAGAACGTCGGGCGGGCGAGCTGATCGGGCTGACGCGCGACCCCACCGCGTAGCACAGGCCGGCCCGTGGGGAGTCCGAGGCCCGGTCCGAGGCACCCACGGAGGCCACCCCCATGATCGAGTCCACCCGCGCCCTGAAGATGACGTCGGGACGCAGCCAGTACCTCGCCGACGGCGGCACGCAGTACGTCGTCGATGCCCGAGGCATCGTCTGGGGGCTCCCCCCGGAGCGGGCCGAATCCCTCGCCGCCCTCAAGGGCTTCGAGGTCGTCGACCTGCCGCCCGGGGCGGAGCCCACCCCGCCGCTGCCGCTGGCCCGGCGCGGCGTCCAGGCCCCGGCGTCGTCCGTGACGCCCGTCCCGGCCGTGGCGCCGCCCCCGGCGAACGTCAGCCTGCAGCAGGCCCTGGCGCTCATCTCCCCGGGCGCCCGGCTCGAAGGGGTCGGTAAGGGGCTCCTCCAGGCGACGCTCAAGGCCAAGGGCTACGACGTCCCGCCGGACGTGCTCAACGAGGCCGTGCTCGAAACCTGGGCGCGGCTCATCGCGACGGAGCGCAACTTCGAGAAGATCCAGGCCGTCGAGCGGCAGACGAAGACGGCGGAGCCCGAGCCGGCGGCGGCGCCCGAGCCGGACCCGGTCTCCGTCGCCGAGGCGCCGAAGGACGCCCCGCCGGAGCCGACCCCGTCTCCGTCGGTCGCCGCGCCGGCCCCGGTCGCCCCGCCGGCGGAAGCCGAGGCGGACGCCGAGGGCGAGGGCGAAGACGGGGACGACGGCGTCGCGGCCTGGATCGCGGAGCGGAGCGCGGAGCTCGCCGCGAAGTCGTGGCCGGAGCTCAAGGACGAGTTCCGGGCGGCGACCGGGCGGGGCGTCAAGCACGAGACGAAGCCCGACGTCATCGCGGCCATCGCGACGGCGCAGGCCCGCGAGGCGGGGCTGCTGCCCCAGGAGTGACCGATGCGGCACCGCAAGACGAACCCGCGCACCGACCCGCGGGACAAGGCTCGGATCTACGACCAGGACGCCGCGGCGGACTGGAACCTCAACGCCAACCGGGCCCCGATCCGCTACGACCCCGCGTGGTCCCGGACCGGCCTCGTCGTGGTCGACTCGAGCCCGAACGTCGCGGAGCCGGCGCCGAACCTCGTCATCCCGGCGTCGGAGCCGCTCGGGGCGATCGGCTTCTTCGTGGTCATCACGGCGGCGGCGACGTTCAACGTCTGGCGGAAGACGGGGCTCACGACGGCTGGCCTCGGGTGGGTGCGGATCCACCAGGTCGTCCTCGGTGCCTCGGATTCCAACGTCGAGCAGTACGTCGAGACCGGGTTCGGCGACGTCTTCGTGCAGGTCGCCGCTGGCGCCGCCGGCGGGACGCCCGTCGCGCTTCACGTCGGGGCGGCCTGACCAGGGGGTGATCCGTGGCCTACTCGCAGCAGCCCCTGACGGTCGACTGGCTGAAGGCAACCTACCTCTTCGGCTGCGATCTGACCGACGACGACGGCCACGCGATGCCGGACGAGGTCTGGGAACTGTGCCTGGAGGCCGCGAAGGAGTGGATCAAGACCGAGCTCGCCATCGGCTTCCCGAAGCGCACCCGGACGCAGCGCCACGACTTCACCCGCGCGAACCTGGAGGCCTGGAGCTTCATCAGCCTGGACTACCGGCCGGTGCGGTCGGTGACCGAGGTGAAGCTGCAGTACGGCGAGTTCCCGATCTTCACGGTGCCGACGTCCTGGATCCTTCAGGAGGACGAGGGCAACCAGCTCCAGATCATCCCGGCTGGCGGGGTCCCGGCGGTGGCGCCGCTCGAGGCGCTGTCGTTCATGTCGTACTGGATGGCGACCGCCCACCGCGACGTGCCGGGGATGTACCTCATCACCTACACGTCGGGCTACGATCTGCCGCTGGCGGACGACGACCCCGAGGTCGAGGTGCCGACGGACTACGAGCCGATTCCGGGGGACATTCTCGATGTCATGGGGATGCACGCTGCCATGCATCCTTTGAACATAATCGGGGACCTCGTCGCGGGGCGCGCCGTCGCCAATTTCTCGGTGTCGCTGTCGGGTCTGTCGTTCTCCAAGGGGACGACCGCAAGTGCAACAAACTCCGGATACGGCGCAAGAATTTTGATTTACAAGCGACAGATCAAGGAAGCGCTGAGCCGGATCCGGATGCGCTACCAGGGGATGCAGATCGCGGTCTGCTGAGAGGTGAGTCGTGCCCTACCCGGAGCCCCATATCGCCCGCATCTACGACGACGGCTGGCTGCCGCTCGTCTGGGGGGTGAAGGACGTCTTCGGGCTCCCGGAGTTCGACGAAGCCAAGTTCCGCAGCGCCTTCGGCGGGATGGGGACTCGGGTCCAGTGGGACGCCGTGGGGAACTGCCCCTGCGGCACCGCGCAGAGCCCGAACCTTTCGTGTGCGACCTGCGGCGGCGACGGCTACTACGTCCACCACACCCAGATCGTCCGGGCGGTCTGCTCGGAGCTATCGAAGGAGTCCGACCCCCTCCAGCGGCTGCAGCCCATCGAGCCTGGGACGGCCATCATCGGCCTGCGTGGGGAGCACGTCCCGGCGGTCAACGACCGGCTGACGTTCCTGGAGGGCTTCGTTCGGATCTCGGGCATGTTCCAGCGCCGAGCCACCCTGGCGGCGCACCTGGAGCGGTTGCGCTACCCCGTCGCCCCCTGGACGATCGCGACCATGGCCGAGGGTGACGTCTCGCAGATGGGGACGACCGTCAACCAGGTCTGGGACGTCGTCGACCTGCGGGTGGCGAAGGCCGGGGTCGTCGGGCCGGCGCTCGTCAAGGGCTCCGACTTCACGGTCACGGCCGCGGGGCTCATCGACTGGGCGCTCGGCGACGTGAAGACGCCGCGTACCTCCCCGGAGCCGCCCGGGACGGGGCAGGCCGTCGGGGAGTGGTTCTCGGTCTACTACCACGCCCACCCCGTCTACCGTGTCACGGAGCACAGCCAGGCGCTGCGGCCGACGCGCCACCGGCTCAAGACCGGTGACACCGTCCAGCACCTGCCGGTCGCCGTGAAGGCCCGCCTGGACTGGCTCATCCAGCCGAGCGAGGCCCAATGACCCCGCTGCCGCTCACCGGGTTCCACGGTCTGGAGGTGGCGCTGGGGCTCGACGACGAGTCAGTGCTCGAGAACCTCTCCGACCTCGCCGATGCGGCGCGCGCGAAGTGGATCGCCATCGCCGGGGAGCAGTTGCACTCGACGGCCCGCGGCTACCAGTCCTGTATCCTGCCCGTCGAGTTCCCGGCCTTCGGGCAGGGCTACGTGGCCTGGATCGTGCTGGAGAACGAGTCGCCCGCGGGGCGGCTCGCCAACATGCTCGAGCAGGGCGCCCCGGGCTTCGATCTCCGCGAGACGCTGCTCAAGGGCGGCGCCCACGTCCGGCACTCGAAGGCCGGGCACGCCTACGCCTTCATCCCGTTCCAACTCCACATGCAGGGGGCGAGCGGCCGCAACGCGGAGGTCATCGGCGACCCCTACGCGGCGGCCGGGCTGATGGCGGGCGACGAAGCGGTCTCTCTCGGTCGGGCGCTCGTGAAGACCCTGCAGCGCGCCGTGCGGGCCAAAGAGAGCAACGGGCGCGCCGGTTACACCACGTCGAGCCCCGGGGGCGGGACGACGTGGGGCGCGCGGCTCCCCGGGGCCAAGGCCGGGGGGCTGCTGCGCGCACGCCACGCCGCGCCCATCTACGCCGGCATGTACCGCTTCGGGAAGGGCTACGAGCGGGCCTACCAGTCGACCCACGGGACCTTCCGGGCGATCTCGACGAACCCCAACAGCTACCGCTCCGACGCCGGCGGGATGAACTGGTGGCACCCCGGCTTTGAGGCCCGGAACTTGGTGCGCGACGTCGAAAGCTACGTGCAGTCGATCGCCCCGACCGTGCTCGGGACGTGACGGAGGCCCCATGTACCTGACCGCCGATCTCGCCGTCGAAGCCATCCTGAACGCGGGCGTCTCCCTGCTCCTGACGGACGACCGGGCCTGGGACCTCGTGCTCCACGACATCCCGGCCGCCGAGCGCGTCGCGGCCCGCACGCGGTTCCGGCAGGGCGCCAACCGTACCCCGACCGTGCTGCTGGGCTACCCGCGCGGGACGAGCCCGTGGCCGATCTGGTCCGTCTACCTGGCGATGGAAGCCGCCGACCAGGAGTTCCTGGGCAAGGGCACCGACGGGCCGACGCGCTACGACGTCGAGGACGACACCGGCGTCGAGGAAGAGGTGGAGGCCGTCGCCCGGCGGCTGATGACGAAGCCGATGGTCGGGATCATCGTGGCGACGATCAACGCCAAGGAGACCGCGATCCAGTCCGTCCTGGCCGGGCGTCTCCTCCTGACCGCCTTCGACCAGCTCGTGACCTGGGGCTACACCGACCTGTCGTTCGTGAACCGCGGCGACCTGGTCCCCGACCCGACCTGGATGACGGAGAACGTCTGGGCGCGCGAACAGCGGTGGACGGTGCAGCAGCAGGAGAGCGCCGCCGCCGAGCTGGGCGACGGTATCGCGCTCATCGCACCGGCGCGGGTCGCGGCGCCGGATGTCGAGTTCCCGGACGGCGACGTCGGGCGGGCGACGCCGCAGCGGCTGTGATCCGGGCCGTCGGAGACGGTCTGCGGCACGTTGGCACTTCCTCTCCGCCGCGGTAGACTACCGCGCAGAGAGCCGGTACGGAGGACGTCATGTCGGACTACATCGTGGTCGATGGGCGGCGCCAGTTCGCGCCGGGGGTCATCACCAAGGCGGACGCCTCCTCCGTGGGCGGGCGCGGGCCGGTGTCGCGGGGCACCATCGCCATCCTGCACGAGGCCGGGAGGGGCGGGGAGCCGGCGGTGCCGCAGCTCTGCTCCAACCCCAACTACCTGCGCCAGCTCCTGCCGCCGCGCGAGGGCTACCTGTTCGGGAAGTACGCCTTCCGGCCCTCCTCGAACACGGAGCGCATCCCCGGGGGAGCGGAGAAGGTGTACCTCGTCCGCACCACCCCGGCGACGCAGGCGAGCCTGACGGTGCCCGACGGCGCCGCGGTCTCCGCCGCCGTCTTCGCCGCCCTGGACTGGGGCCTCTACGGCAACGAGATCCAGATCACGATCGCGGCCGGCACAAGCTCCGGCAAGAAGGTGACCGTCGGCTACGACGGCGAGGACGAGGTCTTCGACAACATCGGCGACTTCGACGTCTTCACCCTGAAGTACAACCCGACCGCCGGGCAGACCGTGACGTCGATGGCCGCGACGGTGACGCCGCTTGCCACCGAGGGCGGGACGCCGGTCCTGTCCGTCGCCTACAGCTTCGCCCGGACGGGCGGCGCGGTCGCGTTCAACCCCGCTACCTGGATGGCCTTCGACGGAACGATTACGGCGACGTCGGCGGGAGTCGGGGACATCGTAATCACGGGCGTCGACAAGGCGACGGGCGTCGTGACGACCGAGACGATCGACCCCAACGGCGCGAGCGACACGACGGCGACCGCGTTCTCGTCGGTGACGTCGATCGACGCCTCGGCGCACGCCGCGGTCTCGGTCACCTACACCGGCAACGCCTTCGCGCTGGACATCGGCACCTACGACACCGCGCAGAAGGTGGTCGACCGCGTCAACCTCATCGGCGCGGGGCTCACCGGCCCGGTGGACCCGCTCGTCGGGTTCGTCGCGGCGATGCTCACCCCGACGACGATGGCCTGCACCGACCTGGACTACGCGGCCGCGGTGGACGTCAACAACGCGCTCGGGACCTTCGCCGCCGACCTCTACGAGTTCATCGAGGGGGTCGACTCCGAGGTGGTCTCCTGCACCCGCGCGACGGGGGCAAAGAACCTCGCCGCGAGCCTCTCGATCACGGCGCTCGCCGGCGGCGCCAACGGCGTCGCGACGACGGCCAGCGTGCAAGCCGCGCTGGACGCCATCCGCGACCTGGACACGCGGCACGTCGTGCTCATGGCGACGGCGGCGGGGACCGCCGATTCCTTCGCCGAGCTGCTCGAGGCCCACGTCAAGGAGCGCGCGGGCAAGTACGAGCGGGTCGGCTACTTCGGGACGACCACCTACGCGACGAAGAAGACGGACCCGGGCGTCGACCCGGGCGGGCTGTTCCAGCGCACCGCGCGCCGGAACTACCGCGGGATGGTCTTCACCCCGCAGGAGGTCCGCGACTACGACGAGACCGGCACCCCGGTCTGGCTGCCGCCCTACTACACCGCGCTCCTCGCCGCGGGCTGCCAGGCCGGCAGACTCAACGAGGCCTCGGTGATCTGGGCCACGGTCGACGTGCTCGACGTGCGCGACTACCCCGGGGCCGTCAGCGGCACCAACTGGACGGTCGCGAACGACAAGGAGGAGCTGCTGGAGTACGGGTGCCACATCCTGGAGAAGCTCCCCGGGACGGGCCTCATCCGCTGGGCGGCCGACCAGACCTGCCACCTGAGTGACAACAACCCGATCTACTCCTCGCAGGTCGCCAACGAGTCCAGCGACCTCTCGATCCAGAACGTGCGGCGGGTCGTCGAGGATCTCATCGGGTTCACGAACGTCGTCGTCACCGAGGGGCGGGTCAAGGACGCCGTCGACCGCGAGCTCGGTCGGCAGGTCGAGGCGAAGGAGATCAAGGCCTACGAGCGGCAGACGATCGCCGTCATCCCGGGCGGCAACTACTTCGACGTCAGCTACAACTTCCAGCCCGCCGAGGCCACGAAGTGGATCGTGCAGCGGGCCCACATTCGCCGGCTGAGCGCCGCGGCGTAAGCCGGGCGAGAGAGGGGGTCCACCATGGCCGACACGCTGCGCAAGGACGTCCTCACGGGCGCCCGCATCGGGCTCACGATCGACGGCCGCGACGTCGGGCACATGACCGAGGTCACGGTCTCGGTCCAGTTCCAGCTCGTGAACCTGGAGGAGTGCGGGACGCCGATCCCGACGGCGATCCTGATCGTGGGCACGCAGGTCATGGCGACCGCGGCCTACGCCAAGATCCGCACCACCGACCCGGTCCGCGACCTGCTCGTGCCGAAGATGGACGCGGCGTCGCTCATCAACTGGCCCGAAATGGTCGGGACGCTCGTCGACCGCCACAACGGCGACGCGCCGGTCTGCCAGATCGGAAACATCACGCCCGAGTCCTACGACATCCGCGGCGGCGCCCGGATGATCGTGATGCAGAACCTGCGCTTCCGGGGGCGGGTCATCCGCCACCCTTCGGAGGGGTAAGCCATCATGGAGACCACGCAGCAGCCGGGGCCGACGCTGGCCCAGCTCGCGGAGGGCGGAGCCGCGCCCAAGACCGACCCGACCGAGGACGACCGCTACTTCCGCGTCAAGGTCACGAACGTCTACCTGACCGACGGCAAGGGGCCGCAGTCCGGGCTGTTCATCCTGCGCGGTCGGACCGGGGACGACGCGCGTCTCGTCGGCCAGCGCTGTGCGCAGATGACGGGCGGGTTGCCGTGGTCCACCATCCCGCCCTTCGCGCAGGACGCGATCTTCTACGCGGCCTCGCTCTACGTGCTCGGCACACCGACCGCGGCGTCCCCGGGGTCGAGTCTGCCGGCCTGGTTCAGCGCGGCACCCTTCGAGCAGATCCCCGATGGGCTCTGCAACCAGATCATGGCGGAGTACGAGGCCTGGCGCGCCGAGTCCTTTCGCGCGGGTGAGGGAGCGGGCGCGGCGGCGTCGCGTCGACCCGTGGTGGAACGCCTGCGTCCGGTGGGCGGGGCGGCTGGGGCTGCGGCCTGACGAGGTCGACCCGATCGAGGCCTACGCCTGCGAGCTGGCGCTGCTGTCCGAGGAGGCGTGGGACGTGCAGACGAAGCCGCAGTTCCTGGCCGATGCCGAGAACCCGGTCCTGACCGGGGATCCCTGGCTGGACGCCCGCGAGCTCGCCATTCACGCCGCCGCCGACGAGGAGGGCTGAGCCGTGTCGACGCAGCCGACCACCCTCGAACTCCGGGCCGACACGAGCGGGCTTCAGTCGGTTCGCACCCTGCTGGGCGTCATCGCGGACGAGTCACAGCGGGCCGAAGCATCGGTCCGTCGCATCGTCGAGACGTGGTCGCAGCCCAACGCGCTCGGTTCGATCCGATCGTGGAGCGAGGCGCAGGGGACGGCCTTCTCCCGGATGGGGGCTGTGTCCTATCCCGGAGGAAGCACTGGTTCACCGCCCAGTCCCTTCGCCTCGTCTGGTCTGATGCCGCGGACGGGCACGCCGGACCTTAGTTGGGACCAGATCCACATGGGCGCCTGGCAGGAGCGTCTCTCCTCCATGGCGACCGAGCGGATGCTGAACCCCGGCTACCAGGCGAACGTCGAGCGCGCCCACGACCGCGAGATGCAGATGATGGGCCTGCCGCAGTGGCGGCAGGATCTGGCGCGCACGATGGGCGGCCCGCTCGGGCGGATGGGGCTCATCGCCGGCGGCGGCTACCTCGCCCACCAGCAGCTCCAGAACTGGTCCGGGGCCGCGGGGACCTACTGGCAGCAGGAGGCCGTCGCGGCGGCTGGCATGGGCTCCGGCGACCTCGGGCAGGCGATGGGCGCCAGCGTCCAGGCAGGCTACGGGCGCGAGCGGGCGCTGACGGGGGCCGCCTGGGGGGCGGCCTCCGGGGCCGGCATGGGGATGATGGGGGCCGGCGCCATGCTCGCCGCGACGCCCGTGGGCCTGCCGCTGATGATCGCCGGCGCCCTCATCAGCGCCGCCACGGAGTTCGGGTCGAAGGCCGCCGACGCGATGCTCGCGAAGGCCCAGGCGCAGGAACAGGCGGCGGTGACGTCCCTGACCCGCTTCATCGGGGACTACCGGGGCATCGCGACGTCCGGGGCGCGTGCCGCGGCTCTCGGACGCGGAGTCGCCGGCCCCGGGGCCTACGTGCGGCAGGCCGACGGCAGCGACGGTCTCGCGGACCGCTACGGCTACAGCGTCTCCGAGGGCGCGCAGCAGGAGGCAGCCTTCGCCGGGGCCGGCGGGCAGGGCCTCGGGACCAACTTCCTGTTGGCCGCCAGCCGCGGCTGGGGGCTCGACGCCGGCACGCTCGGGGGGTTCACCAAGAGCTTCTCTCCGGGGCAGGGCGGCGGTGTCCTGCGCGGGCAGTCCACGGAGCAGTTCACGCGTGCCGTCATCGCCGACGCCATCGCGCTCGGGGTCGACCGGGCGCGCATCCCGGAGTACCTGCAGCGGTCCGCGGCGCTGAACGCGCAGTTCGCCGAGAAGGGGATCCCGGTCGACGCCCGCGCGCTGGCCGCCGTGGTCGGCGGGATGCAGGTCGGGGGGCTGTCTCACCCCGCCGCGTTCGCCGCCGCGCAGTCGATGCAGGGCTACGGCGGCGGCATGCTGCAGCGCATGGCCGGGATGCGGGTCCCGCAGGGCGCCACCGACGCGATCATGATGCGCGCCGCGATGCAGAAGTTCGGCGGCTTCGACGAGGCGATGGGTGGAATCGAGGGCCTGATCGGCTCCGGCGGGATGCCGGACTTCCTGCGCCAGGCCGTGACCGGCATGGGGATGGGAGGAACCGGCGTCGAGTCCGCGATCATGATGCAGCTCACCGGAGCTGGCGGGCCCGCGGACGCCGAAAAGATGCTGCGCTCGGGCCGGGCCTTCGGGTTCGGGACGGAGACCGAGAAGCAGGCCGCCGACCGCGTCATGAGCCGCCCGGACGCACAGATCCTGGCGACCGACGCGCTCGGGAAGTCCATGGAGGCCGCCGCCATGGAGACCAAGGGGTTCGCCGAGACGATGCGGCTGGCGATGAGAATCGTCCAGGCGGGCATCAACAACTTCAATAAGAACGCCGGGACCGCCGCAGACCGAACGGCCGCCGAGGTTGACACCATCGGTGGTCCGCTCAGTCCTGATGATGAGCAGGCCTACCAGCGCGCGCGTCGGCTCTTCGGGTCGTTCGGGGGACGAATGCCATCGACCGGCGGGGGATACAACGCCGTGCGCCGAAAGCCCGGCGCGGGCCCCGCGGTGGGGCGGAGCTTCATCGACCTTGGAGGCATGTAGGTGCCGACCTTCGCCGACATCGACTTCCGGCTCTCGCTGCGCCCCAGGGCCAACAACGGGCAGGCGATCGACTTCACCCCCTGGGTGGAGCGCCTGGAGCGCCGCAAGAGCCTGCGGGACTCCACGGTCGGGGTCTGGTCGGCGGAGCTCGCCTTCGGCGACGACTACCAGAGCCGCGAGGCGGAGCGCCTGCTGCGCTCCCGAGTGCGGGATAACGACTGGGGCGAGCTGGAGCTCACCGACCGCACCAACGGCGCCCGCTCGGTCTGGGAGATCCTGACCGACGCCCGGGATATGAGCGAGGTCTACGCCCCGGATGCCTCCGCGGGCCGCTCCTGGGGGCTGCACGGGCGCGACTGGGCGAAGTGCCTGGTCGACGGCGAGGTGCGGCTGGGGGCCTTCTTCCAGAGCGCCAGCACGATCGGGGTCGCCGAGTTCAACGACCTGCTCGTGGTCCAGCAGGTGACCGTCATCCCGCCGAAGATGCCCGGGTTCGTCGACTTCGAGACCTGGGACAAGCTGATGAGGGCGGCGGCCGAAGGGTCGGCGCTGGGGATGACGGCGTCCAAGCCGCTGCGCGAGTGCCTGGAGATCCTGCTCTGGGGGATGTGGGTAGACCCCGACGGCGACACGCTGCTGTCGAAGCTCCACGCTCACGGCTGGTCGCAGTTCGGGCCGGTGCCGGGCTGCCCCTGGCAATTGATGAACCTGACGGCGCAGCAGACCGTGACCCCCGATCGGGTGCTGCGGCAGTACGGCAACCTGGACTTCAACGAGATCATCTACTCGCAGAACCCGGACAACGGCGCCCCGCTGGTCATCTACCGGCCGCGGCCGTTCCTGCCCGGCCCCTGGTCGCGCCTGCCGATCGTGAACCTCGTCGGGGACGGCTCCCGCGTCCTCACCGTCAACGTCTCGCAGTCCGGGGCGGAGCGGCTCACCTACTACCGCCCCAACGCGGTGGCGGCCGGTATCCACGGGCTCGACGTCATCATCGACACCCGCACGGGGAGGCTCCCCATCATCGAGCGCTCGCAACTCAAATACCACGGCGTCCGGCCGGGGGAGCCGACCGACGACCTGTGGCCGCCGGCGGAGAAGGCCTCCGAGCCGATGCTGGAGTGGTTCCGGCGGCGGATCGGGATCTTCCGCCGCTGGTACTACTGGAACGCCGAGTACCTGAGCGGGACGCTCACCCTGTCTCCGGCGGACCCACGGGTGCAGGTCGGGACCCGCGTGCTGTTCCCGTGCGAGTGGGAGTTCCAACTCGGGGGCGGGCGCTACCTAAAGACGCAGGTCGTCGAGGCCTACGTCACCGACGTTGCCGACACGGTCTCCGACTCCGAAAGCGGGCGGGAGACCGTGACGCAGGTCAGCGTCATCCGCGGACAGCCGCCGGGCGGGTTCCGGGTCCCGGCCGTGGAGCGCTGGACGTCGGGGGCGAAGCGCATCGTGACCGCCGTCAAGGGCGACGGGCAGGTGCTCTCCATCGACAACCTGATCGAGGTCTACGACCAGGGCGCGGCGGTGACGTCGGACTACACGGTCTACCACGCCGACGCGCTGCGGAATGTGCCGCAGCTCTGGAAGCCGCGGTCGGGCGCCCCGACGCACGTCTTCGTCCACATCACCGACGGCGCGAACGACTGGCCGCCGACGACCGTGCAGGGCTGGATTGCGCAGCTTCCCGACCAGGCGTCGTCGCACTTCATCATCACCCGCGGCGGGGACATCTGGCAGCTCTTGAACGTCGGAACGCACGTCTCCTTCGGGGTCGCGACCGCCGGCATGGACTACAACGCCGTCGGGATCAACGTCGACTTCGTGGCGCGTTCGACGCAGCCGGGGCTCAAGAACATCACCGAGCGCCAGTGGGGCGCTTTCGAGGCGCTGCTGCGGGCGTTGCGCGACTCGCCGCTGCTGCCGGGCCTGGCTTGGCAGACCCTGCCGTTCCGCAACATCCCGGCGCAGACGCCCGCGGAGACCCCGGAAGACTGGGCGGCGCGGGTGGGGGTGTCGCTCTCGAATCTCGACCCGGGCGTCTACGGGCACGGGCAGATCCAGGCCAACCGCAGCGACCCCACGGTCCCGGCCTGGAGCCAGGTGACGTGGGATCGGGTGCAGCACATCGTGGCGATCATCGCGGCGGGGCTTTGAACCATGGTGGCGACCCCCGGATTCGAGCCGCTCTGGAGCTTTGGTGGTGGTGAAGCCGCCGAGGTCGGGATGGTCCTGGAGACCTTCGGTGGGCAGACGTGGTTCGGGGGGACCTGCTGCTCGGTGTTCCTCGTCGAGACCTTCCACGTCCTGCCGAAGGTTCTCGTTCCGATGGGCGCCGGGGCCGGTCGCACGCGCGGGCTCTCCGTCGGCCCGCAGCCGAGCACCGCGGAGCTCATCGCCCAGGTCGCCGCGGCGGTCCGCGGCGAGTCGACCATGCCGAGCCCGACCGACCCCGGCGCCGGTTGGGGCTCGAAGGTGCTCGTGCGCTTCATCCGCGGTCTCCCCTACGTCGACCAGTACCTGCCGCACCCCGCGCTGGCGGCGAAGCGCACCCCGGCCCTGCAGACGAAGACGACGGCGGCGGAGACCGCCCAGGTCAACGCCGTCCTCTACCTGCGCTCGGAGTCCGACGAGGTGCCGGACGATCTCAGCGACGCCGACGCCGTCACGGTCCCGGAGCCGCCGGCACGCATCGCCCAGGGGGCCGGCCGGGCCGACGTCTGGCGCGACGGCTACCGCCAGGGCTGGCTGGACGGCGCCGGGGCGGCCTGGGACGCCGGCACGGAGACCGACCCTCCGGGGGAGGCCGACGACGGCACCGACCCGCTCTCCGCGGCCCACGCCGCCGGCTACGAGGCCGGCTGGCCGGTGGGGCAGCGCGAAGGCCTGGCGAAGCGCGCGGCGACCCAGCCGACGGCGATCCCGTCGACCCCGGCGCCGGTGGACGCCGTGCCCGCGGAGGAGGACCCCGGCGACGTCGGGGACGACGACCACGCCGCGGCGGTCTCCACGGGCGACGACGTCGTCTGGGAGCACGAGGGGAACCGCCTCATCATGCGGGAGGGCGGCGGCTTCACGCTGGACACGCGCCAGGGCGGCCCGATCGATATCCAGTCCGCCGCCGACGGAACGCGCATCTCGGCCGGGGGCTCCGTGATGCGGGTGACGCCCGCGGGGGTCACGATCGCGACCGACGGCGCCGCGGAGCAGGAGACCATCCGCGGCACGCGGTTCGTCGAGTGGTTGCAGACGGAGGCCAGCTTCCATACCGCGATGGGGCCCTCGGGGTCGCTCGCGGAGCCGGCGCCGGCTGATCTGAAGACGGACAAGGTCAAGGTGACCTGATGGCCCTCTCCGCCGCTACGCTGCGGACCGAAGTCCTGCGGCGGACCGACAAGACCCGCTCCGACTGGCGCGGCTGGCCGACGACGGCCGCGGCCGCGGTGACGAGTTGGGCAGAAGCGGCGGCGGCCTACTTCGCGGAGCTCACGAGCCCGGTCCTGCTGCCGCCCGCGGACGGCGCCCTGGCGCTCGCCCGGGCGGCCTTCGAGGCAGCGGCCGGCCTGGAGGTCGACGATCGCGGGCGCCTGACCCGCGACGCGCTCCCGGTGGGCTTCCAGGCGTTCGCAGCGGCCGTCCTACCGGCCCCGGCCTACGTGGTGACGCCGCCCCTGCCGGCGGGTGGCCTGAGCGCCCAGGGGGCGCCGCTGGCGTGGGCCTGGCCGGACGGCTGGAACGTCCCGACGGGAGACCCCGCGATCTTCGCCGACGTGCTCTCCGGGCTGGTAGACTTCTGGGCGCGCACCGGGACCGCCAGCATCCCGCCGGCGACGCCGCTGCCGTGGAGCTGAGCCAATGGCGACGAAGGACCAGCGCATCACGGCCCGCTACCTCTTCGCGGTCACGACGGGCGAGAACGAGGCCCCGGTGCGGGTGCGGCTCGACCGCTACCAGGAGGGCGCCGCGAAGCTGGGCGACGAGGTCTCCGCCCAGCCGCAGGACGGGCTCGTGGCCGTCGAGATCCTGCCCTGGGTCTCCGACGTCCGCTGGGACCGCACCCCGGCGACGCGCCTGCGTTACCCGGCCGGCGGGGTGGTCGTCCAGCGGCGCGGCGTGCTGTTGCGCGAGGTGACGCTCTCCGGCGAGGTCGGCCCCTACCCGCAGCGGTTCCCCGACGTGCGGGCCCAGGGCGCCAACTCCGCGTTCAGTTCCCCCATCAACCGGGAGATCGAGAAGCGCCTGGAGAATGAAGAGCCGATCGCGGAGTCCGTGGAGCGGCTTGAGAAGCTGGATCGGCTCTTCGACCAGGTCGCCGCCTCCGGCTCGCGGCTACGGCTCCACCTCTACGCCATCAACGAGAACGCCTACTGGGAGGTCGAACCGCTGCGGATGTCCGGGAGCCGCATTCGCTCGATGCGGACGGGGTGGAGCTACGCCTTCCACTTCCGGATCTTGCGCGAGGTCAAGCCGCCGGCGATCGATGCCGTCGCCTGGGCGGCGCCGACCTTCGTCGAGACGAACCCGCTCAAGCTCGCGCTCGCCGCGGTGCGCACGGCGCGGGCGGCGGTCGGGACGGCCATCGCGCTCGTCCAAGCCGGGGTCGCCTGGCTCAACGAGGAGGCCATCGGGCCGGTCTTCGCCATGATCGACGAGTCCTTCGGGATCGTGGAGGACTTGACGGCGCTGTCGGACGAGGTCTCCGAGTGGTTCCAGGGACTCGTTCACAGCCCGGTCGACATCTGGAACCGAATGCGGCTCACCGCGGGGCGCTGGACGCAGATCGCGGCCGACCTGGAGTGGAGCATGGTCGGCTCGTGGGAGCGGGCCTGGGGGCTCGGCGGCGGGTCCGGGGAGGCGAGTCTCGACCGGCTGGAAGACTCCGCCCCGATGCGCGACCTGCTCGGCGGCCTGGCCGCGGCGACGGTGGCGGTCGACTCGTCCGAGCTGGCGCTGCTGCTGGCGGCGCATGACGCCGAGGGGCGGAGCGGCTGGGCGATCGTGCGGCCGGGGGACACGCTGGAACGCATCGCCCTGCGGCACCTGGGCGACCCGGAGCGGGCCGACGAGCTGCGCGCGCTGAACCGGCTCGTCTACCCCTACGTCACCGAGGTCCGCGTCCCGGGCACCGTCATCCCCGGGGACCAGCTCCGCGTCCCCCTCCAGGCCAGCGGCCGGCCGCTCTACTTCCCGAGCCTGACGACCGGCCCGGCCTCCCGGCGCGCCGCGAAGCTCGCCCGGATGGGGCGCGACCTGTCGGTGGTGCGCCGCTCCGACCGGCTGTTCGACTGGGCGCTCAAGGGCGGGTCGACCGGGGAGAGCGGGCGGGCCGGGGTCGCCACGGTCGACGGGGAGGCGGCCTTCGAGCAGAACCTG
>Ga0208957_1000482_pt1 | contig 31918 bp, 46 predicted proteins | sample RifOxyA1_FD_184029 | JGI IMG/M metagenome (GOLD analysis project Ga0208957, IMG submission 184029) | Groundwater microbial communities from Rifle, Colorado - Rifle Oxygen_injection A1 (SPAdes) | ecosystem: Environmental > Aquatic > Deep subsurface > Groundwater | place: Rifle, Colorado, United... | reverse complement strand
GGTTGTGGCAAAGGCTTAGGCAAAGGCTTAGGGAGGGCTAAGGCAAAGGCAGTGCGCTCGTCATTGTGCGCTTGTGTGTGTGCGCTTTCTGGTGTGCGCACAGCACAAGGTATGTCATTTTGAGCGCTCACTGTGCGCTCACTGTGCGCTCGTTGTGCGCTCACAAGCGCATTAAATCGCGCTTCGCATATATCTCGTTCGGGTTTTTGTAATCTGTTCATTTTTGGAATTTTGCCATCTGCAAATAATTCAGTAGCTCTTGATAATGCCATATGCACTGCATCTTCGCAATGCTCATACCAGTCGTGAATAATTAACCGATGCTTATCGTTTTTGTCAATCCAATGTGATTTTACCAAAGCGGCGATTAATTTATCTGGATCGCCTCTCCAATAAATACTTTGGGCTATGTGAGCATTAGACCACTTTCCTATATTCCCCGCTTTAGCAAATTGTGCGGTGAATTGCCAAAGCAATTCCATTATTCCGACTGCCGTTGGTCTTTCAACTTGTAATTCTTCTTCTAAAATCTGCATTTTGGGATGTATCGGAGTTCCTCTTTTCATATCGTCCCCCGCCCCATTATACAACACTCTGGAGTTTGCGGAGTTGTGTTTCGCAAATATCACGGATTTTATTTTCTATTTCTGCGGTCATCGGTCGCAGACCGTTTAGCTGTTGATTAAGCGTTTCGTAAGAAATTCCTAATATTTCAGCTAATTCTATTCTCCGGACTCTGGAGTCATAGATGAGTTGTTTTAGTTCGGTTTTTGATTTCACGGTGTTATCCTTATTATTAATGTTATTACTACACACTAATAGTATAACACTTATTATCGACAATGTCAAGTAATTTCAGAAATATTTTGTAAAATTAATTTTAATAAATCGAAATCAATGACTCCTTGTGCCCATATAACTGCCCCCCAACAGTCCCATTCATTTTCAGGATATTGAGCATAAACGCTTGCAGATTCCGCTGCTTTAAATTTAGAATCTTCTAAATAATAATCTTTATAAGCAATATATTTTGCAGTGTGAGCGGCGGCGGAAGTTCTATCTTTTCCCGATAGCCAATTTTCTGCCCATTTTAGCCACAATGGATCATTATCATTATCAGGGCAATGAGTCAAAATTGCACATTGAATAGCAATTTTGACCTTTTGTTCAGTAGATAATAATTCATCAAATCCTAACCAACGGTTTTTCCATAAAGGGTCAATATATTTATAATTCATTTTTGTTCCTTGATTTTTTCCACTTTTTTGCCCGCCCGCTCCTGACGCAGTTCCCGCAAAAACTTCACCGGGGGACGCTTGCAAACTAATTCTATTAACGCCGGTAACGGCTTCCCGCAAAGCGTTTTGGGCATTGATATTTTAGTTTTGGGTTCGAGACACTTGTAAAATAAATCAACAGTGAAGTTGATATATTTTTTAAAGACTAAAAAACGCCAGACCTCTACAATGGTCATATCGGCATTGTGGATTTTGTCTTTGAGGGATTCAAGTTTTTTTGCAGACTGTTTCTTTTTCATAGTCTTTTGAGTTGAAATGGTTTGATATTTGCCCGCCAGCGTTTAAATGATGGGGCAAGGTTCGATTTTATCGTTAAGTTAATAGGGGATTTTACCTCTGTGTGTGAAAATCGCTTACGGTGCGTCCTGTGCAGATTCCGGCGGGGGTTCAGCGAGGAGAGGCGCATCCGCCCCGCCGGAAGGGAATGGTTATTGTTTGAAAAGTTCTTTATCTTCCGCCGGGATTTCCGGTTTTTCGACAGCGGCGGGCGGTTCTTTTACCACAGGTTGCGGGTTCACAAAATCCCGGAGTTGTTTCAACTTCGTAGCTGGTAGCTTCTTGATTGCCGTTACTCCGGCGTCTTTCAGCCAATTAGCCAGCATCTCCGGCGATATATCTCCTATTTCGATCCGGGCGGTTACTAAGTCCTCTGTTTCGACCGCATATTGGAAGCGGTAGGTTTCGCGGAGATGTTTCAAAACGGATTCCGCTTTGTCGATGGGGATGTTTGAGGATTTATCATACCCGCATCTTTTCAGACATTCGTAATAGCTGGATTCACCGAGAGCTTCTTTGGCTTTTTTGAACTCATCGAGTTTCTCAAAAGCCTTCGCTTCGAGGAGCGTTAATTGCGGGGGCGGTGGTGGTGGCGGCGGTGCGGCGGGCGGGTCTGATACATCGGTGTATTCCGCCGTTTCAATTATTGTTTCGTTCTCATCTACGACCGCTCCCATCTCGTCGGGAGTATAAAGCCCCATTTGGCTATCAGGCGCAACAGCCCTAAGAGAAGCAGAAGCAGTTCTTGCTCTTAGCATTGCAGGTTCATATTTTTTCCAGTTGTCTTTAGTAAGTAATCCGGCTGTTTCCGCTTCTTTGCGTGTAAAGGAAAATTCTTGCCAGTTTAAATCAGGTGAACGGCGAATTTTTAATCTTGCCTCGCCATCTTCTCCGGTTTTAATCCATTCCGCTTGACCGTTAGGAATATCACGGAAAAACTTTGCTAACATTGCTTCGCTCGATAAGACAGGTTTTCCTTGAATAATGTTAATGCTTCGTAAAGCAGTCATTGGCATTATGCCAAGTTCTTGACCAGCTAATACAACGGCGGCGGCCTGCGCTCCGGTTTTGATAGATACCGGAAATAAGCCAGTTTTTACTAAAACATCCATACCCGCTATTAGCGAATCAAAAGAAGCCTTGTGGATTGTAACTGAAAAAGTATCCCGGCGAGTAGCGGGTAGATTGAACAGTTCTTTTTTCTGTTGTTCATTCATTGACAGACTCCTATTCTTTTGCAGATTTCGTATTCCAGTTCGATGTCAGCGGTGCAGTGTTTGGCGATTTCTGACTCCATCCGATTTTCGTACCAGCCGTACACCATACTCCCATCGCCGTAGGGTTCGGTGGTACAGCCTAACAGTTTCGCCGTCAATTCCAGGGATTGGAATTCCGTTCCGGGCAGGTAAGTCATTAAATCGAGGTGCGTGTCGTGATTATACTTGTTTGTTGCGAAAGCCGATAACATCTTGGCTTCTTTATACAAGCCGTTCCGGGCGCACCACAGCATTAGCACGGGGATGTCGAAGGCTTTACCGTTGTATGTTACAAGTGGCAAGTGCTGAATTATTAATCCGGGAAAGAAGCGGATATTTTCCAGTGAGGGGATGAAGGTATTTACCATCGCCGTGTCAATCTTATATCCGATTACGACCGGGCGGGCGGTGTAGGGATTGACAGAGAGGTCTTTGACCGCTCCGCCGTTGGCTTCCCACTCTACCGTTTTTGCTTCGATTTTCTTAGGGTCAACTAAGTTCCCCAATTTTGGGCGGGGATACAACTTTGATTCTTTGAACCATTCCGGCGGGTCTTTTAGGAACAAAGCCTCCGGGACGGTTTCGATGTCAACAATTATCATTTTTTCTCCGGTTTATTAGTGATTAGGAAGTTCCGGCAGTCAATTAGCGTTCGCCGGATTCCTGTATTTTTGCCGATATGATAGCCGATAGTACCGGCGATGGCGGCGGTGATTATGATGATGACTAAGAGGAATAAGAGCATCGCTCCTCCAATTTGTCATACTCTTGTTTTGGTACGGTGAAAGTGGTCATACAGACCTTGCAACTGACGAGCGGAACATCTGGGAGTTCCGGTGGGAAGTTCGGCTGCAGCCCGCAGATTTCGTATTGCGCAAGGTCAGTCACGCCGTTGTTTTGACAGTTGGGATTAGGGCAGTTCATTCTGCCCTCCGGTGTTCGGTGATTTCGTACACATCCCAGTGCGTTCGCACCGCCCCGGCAACTCGCCGGATTTGGAAGCGGCGTTGCGGGTACTTGCGATTTAGCCAGTACCGACTCCAGTAAGCCCGGAGTCGTTTCCGATAGCGTTCGATAAATTTGTTCATATTAGTCACTCCCAAAAGTTTCATAATAATAATCTTCAAGATATTTCCAGACAGCATCATCGCCACCATTCAGATAAGCCGTTAAGACAGGCTCGGCATTTAAAACTGAGCCGTCATTATAGCATTTTCCGCCGTCAAGAACATCGCAATCGCATTGTGATTGACCTTCCCATCGTTGAGTAGGGGAATGATAACCTAAATCCCACGCTCGGCAATATCCTGCTGCGTATTCGCTGTCTTCTTCTAAATAAGACCCCGTTCCCATTAAAAAATACACTGCCCCATTATCTCCTTTAAGAATAAATCGGATGTGCAAATCACTTCTGCCATAATTTTTTGTGGGGTCAGGGTCTATTTTATTAAAGGGGGGGCGAGTATTTACTATCTTAGTGAATTTCATATTTTCTCCTTCCAGTTGACGGCTGATTTGATTATAGGTAAGATTTCGATTTTAGCGGCGTGAGCGGCGTAAGCGGCGGCGTAAACGGCGTTAGCGGCGGCGTTAGCGGCGGCGTAAGCGGCGGCGTGAGCGGCGTAAGCGGCGTTAGTTCTGTCTTTGCCAGATAACCAATCTTCTGCCCACTGCACATACTCCGATTCAGTATACACTAACAGGCTACACCGGATGGCGATTTCGATGCGTTGTTTGGTGGTGATGACCGGCAGGGGTATTTCCGCAAGTGTAGTTAATTTTTTGCAGCCGGATTTATCGAACTCGGTTTTGACCTTACCATTGATTTCGCATTCCCATAATTTTGGATTGGCTATATTAGTGTGAATGGGATTAAAATATACCGCCAGCAATGGATGTGTATAAAAATGTATCCATTTATCGGAGCATAGTTCTCCACCGTCCCGGAGTGCCTTGTGGGTAACATTTTCGCCCCATAGCGTCTCGTTTGTTTCGTCGACACGGGTGCGGTTATCCTGCGTTGTTAATTTATAGCCTATCATATTATGACTCCGGTTGCGGCGAAGATCGCCTCGTTCACTTCTTTGTTAGCATCGACCATCTCTTTACAGTGCTGACACCAGTCCTCGCCGTCCGCCGTCAGGGCGTTGCAATTGATACAGCCGTTTACAATGTAGGATTTACCGTCCAGTTTGACCGTTGCGCCGGGGTAAGCGGCGGCGAAGTCTAAGGCAACTTCATAATTTTGGAATTTCACTTTGACTCTCCTTGTTAGGTTATGTCCTTCCGGGGGGATACCGTCCAGCGAGAGTTGACGGCAGAGCCCCGGCGGAAGGAAGATTATAATCGATTAGCTTTTAGCGAGTTCACCATCATTTGGGGAACAATGTTGTTGTAGGCTTTTTGGATTGCCTCGCCGTGCCGGAGAATAGATTCCCAGCCGTATTTTTTACGGAGTGGAATTAACCTCATTTTGAAGTTAATCCGCTCGTTTTCGATGTCAGTCGGGAGAATGCAATTTAGTGGAGTTCGCATATTTCTCATAATATTTCCTAAAAGATTACAGTAGTTAAATGGAAGCGCCCGCAGTCGGGGCAGAGGTCATCGTCTATGTCGTAGGCTTCGACCGTCCAGCCACAGGCGGGGCAGTGTAGGTATTCGACCACCTCGACGGCTTCGACAGCGTCCAGCCGTCCCTGCCGATAGCTAAGCAGGTTCGACAGTATCAGGCAGAGCATAATTACTCCGCCTAAAATCCAGTTGATTGTTGACTGTTTCATAACTCTCCTATTTCGATAATTGAGAGCCGTAAGTCCGGCTCGTTAATTGATTGAATGAACTGTTTGAAAGCGGGGCGCGCTTTCATTGGAATGAATACCCTTTTAAAGCGGGTATTTCTGTTTGATAAATGCGATTCTGTCAAGTTTTCCAAGCGTACCGTTTTGATAATTGATAGTTCCAGCAAGTCCATATCCGCCGGTGACTGTTTGCGCAAGTGCGCAAGGCACGCTTTCAGGCAGTTCCGCTTTGTTATCCCCAGCGGTACGATAAGCAGGTCACGCTTTGGCTTTGCCAGGGCAGGCGGTTTAACCGATTTAGGTGGTGCAGGCGACCACTTAAAGGCGGTTTTGCCTTTTACGGTTTTCGACCAGAAGCCGGTTTTTTTATCGACCAGCTCCCAGTCGGATTGAAGTTTAGTTGTCATTAGAGTAAATTCTTTTTTCAAAATGTTGTACCCTTGTACCGATGGGCAACAATTTTTCCAAATGGTATTTTTGAACTACCAGTCCGGTAAATTGATTATCCGGGGAGTTTTTCCATACCCAAACAGGAAAATCGCTTTGAAAATCCATCTCCATAATAGCAAATACCTCGCTTGTTATGGGATTGCTATAACGCCTTTCCATATAAATTAATTCCATTTTAGTTCTCTCTCTTTTAGTTTAGTTAGTTTAGAGCGGGAGAGGGGAGTCGAACCCCTCAAATCCTTTGAGCTAATTCCCGCCGCCGCTTTTGACTTTTACCAGTAATCACCTTTTATCAAAGGGTATTCTTGCCAAGCAGTCAAGAACAGGTTAGACATACCTCGCCCGAAAGATGGGGAGTTTTCGATAACTTGAAAGCTCCGCCCGGTTTGTTGTAAGCAAGTAAGCAGTTCAGTTCCGGCTTAGGTAAAGCGTCCATCGGTTACAAAGAACAACTCAGACCCCGGTTTAGTCAAGACCAGTGTCAGGCTCTTGCATTACTGCTTATAACTGCTATACAATTAAACACAAGAGCGCAAATCCTTGTATAGCAGTCGATAAATGTTTCAGTGTGTTACTAAGCACATTGAAAAGTAAGGTCTTAGTACCTGTTATTTAGGCTTTATCCTATTTAACTGATTATGAAAGCGTCTGTACTCTCACCATCTATGCTGAGAGTCGATAAGAAGCGATCCTTTTGTCAAATAGGATTAAGTTAGTTCCGGGGAGTTATTCGATTAACTCAAGACCCGCGCTAAGAAAGTCAAGTCCCGGAAAAGTGATTAGTAAATATTAAGGGTTTACTGATTAAAGAGTGCAAAATATAGTGAAATTAAATCCATTACAATCCTCCTCGTAAAATAACCCGCTTATTTCATCACCGGCTTTGTGTTGTTTCACTTTTGCACATTTATGGTGATTGATTGTGTAGTTAATTTCAGCCCCATTTTCTAATAATAAGACGGCTTTTCTTGAGTATGAAGGTGATCCCCATACTTTGCTTACTTTATAGCCTTCTTCAATTTTCACAATTTTAATTGCAGGTATCATTTTATACTCTCGCTATTTGATTAGTTGATTTAGTTAGTTCCGCTGCCTTTGCAGGCAGGCGGCTTGCCTGTAGTCTAAGACCCGCTCTCGCGGGTTTCGGCTTTATAGCCTCATCAGTTAGACAGTTCAATTAATATACCCGGTACGATTTTCCGTCTCCACTGTTTTGCAACATATTCATTGCCCTCTCCGCGAATAACCTCTAAATATTTTGCGCCTGTTCCCCTCGGCAAACAGCAGAGATTTTTAATAACTAAATCTCTGCTAAATTTAATAATTTCACTTTTCATTTTTACTCTCGCTTTTTAGTTGATTTTAGTTTGTTCCGCCGCCGGGAGCTGCCCGGTTCACTTCTAAAGTGCGGCGGAAGGTGATTAACAGATATTAGCAATCTGTTTTAACGATTCGATATTGTTTTTGTACCAACGAATTAAATCACAGATTCTTGAATATTCTGGTGGATTATCTGGGAAACAGTATTTATTTGAGGCAACTGCACACCAAATTTCATAAGGCGCTTTTACCCCATTATGTCGATAATTAGCATATCTTTGTTTGACCTCTGTCAAAATACACATATATTCTGAGTTTAAATCGATCACCTCGGATTGTTTCTCGGCTTGTTTTGCTGCAGCCCTTAACACGGCAATATCGGCCTCCACTGACTTAATCTTTTTCAAAACACTTTCGACCAGGTCATTATTAACGCCTTGAAAATAATTTATACATTCACTCCCTAAAATCAAAGTCTTATTTTCAGTTTTATGATAAATGGGGAATCCCCGTTTGATAAAATGTCCACAAATACAATGTCCATCATTGTCCATATCAATACATTCTCCTCGATATTCCCAATTGGCTCCATTGACAATTTTTTGTGTCAATTTAGCATTATATACATATTTGGCGTCGAGGCGGGACTCTGCCAGTTCTAATTTTTTAATTTTTAACATTTTTCTCTCGCTTTTTGATTTTGATTTTCCCGTGGGGTCTTATTTGACCCTCATATAAAAGATAAGCATTTTTAATGAAAATTCCTAATTTTTGTCAAGTATTTTATGAAAAAATTAGTCATATTTTAGAACTATTTTCTAAACATCATAATAACTCCCCTATTATCAATAACTTAAAATATATCGTATCCTGTATACTGAAAACAAACACTCCACAAGCACCACAATCAACGCAAATTTACCCTATCCTATCATACACACTCACCCTAAATAATCAATCCTGAAATCCACAATCCAAGCTTAAACCCCCCACCACTTGACAAAAACTATTTTTTCTCTACTTCCATATATATCCTGTTTTTATTCAACTTCCAACTAATCATATCCACTTTCTAAGTTAAAATCCCAACCTCAACCCTCCTTGTGAAAAAGATAATTTGAACCCTAAACCCCTAATTTATCAATACCCTGAAATTAGTGAAAAAAAGAACTTGAAACAACCCCTTGACTTTTAAAAAAAAATTCGCCATATTTCTCCTGTCCCGGTACACCACCAACACGAAAAAACATCGCAATCACCACTAACCGCGCCTTAAAATACATACTAAGATGATCCCAGCAAGCATAACACAAAAACCCAAATACGCAAACCTCACAAAGGAACAATTGCAAATCGCGGAACTTATAGTCGAAACAAACCTCCCCGCGATGTCAAGAAAAATCGAAAGACTCGTTAATAACGGCGTACCCTACTGCACTTATAAAAACTGGTATATGAACAATGTAAGAGAGTATAAGGATTATATTGATGAGTTAATCACGCAAAAGTTCAAATCCAAGCGTGGTCAAATTTTAAACCGAACTGCAAGCTTAGCATTAATACCCACTAACGCTGCAGACCGTAGAATGTGTTTGGAAATGACCGGGGACTTGAATAAGGATAAGGATAAACAAGCGCAAGTAGTGAATATACAGATCGTTATCGGTGCGAATATAGCGATTCCGGACGAGACACACATTCCAGACAGCGCATACAACAGTGCAAACGGTGCACGGTCGATGGTTGAAACTAACCGATGCACCGATATTGCCGATGTCGATGCTATGAACGCGATTGACAGCAACGGCAATAATAATGACTAAGCTATGATTATGGATTCTGTCCGGCACTGATTTCACCGCGCTGTAGTCAACATTTACCAGCGATATGGATTATTCCGATAAGTAACCGCAAGGCAGGGGCCCAGGGGATAGGCGGGGAAGCCGGGGCGGCGAAGCTGCTTGCGTATATAGACTAATGGACATTAGGAATTAAATTTTCAATATAAACAAAGGGTGAACGATGAGCGAGTTATTTTGGGTGAGCGTATTATGGTTGGTGGGTTTATTGGGTGTATTGGGTGGTTGTGGATGGTTAGTGGGGATGGTGTTGAAGTATTGTTATCGTTACAATTCGGGTTTATTTGGTGGTGACGGGTCTATGCGTGGTATGGAGTTACAGGGTGGTGTGGATCACGAGGCGGAGGAATTATTGGGGAGTATAAATCGTGAGTCGGCGATATTGCAGAAGGTGGGGATATATGATGGGGAGCGTCCTTTGATATGAGTGGTGGTATAGTTCAGATTCGTGATGATTGGTCTCCATTGTCAAGTCAGCGGGGTTTTATGGAGAGCGATCGTGAGCGGAACAGTTATGTTGGGGGCGTTGGTAGTGGTAAGACGACGGTATTATGTAAGTTAGGGATTTATATGTTAATGAAGCATAGTGGATTGCGGGCGTTATTAGTTCGGTTGACCGAGGATGAGTTATTAAAGACGACGGTGAAGGAATTTTTCAAGTTATGCCCGAAGGAGGTATTAGTAGGTGGTGGCTGGAATCAGGCACAGCGTGAGGTACGGTTTATTAATGGGAGTGTATTATGGTATGCGCCGGGCGATATTGGGAAGGGTGCATTTGACAAATTAGGGCGGGGATTAGAGATTGGATTATTGTTGATTGACGAGGGGACGGAATTAGAGGAGGAGTTATATCAGATGTTGCATACACGGTTACGGCAGGCGGGGATGCCGAGGCGGAGTTATTTAGTAAGCAATCCGAATGGTAAAGATTGGGTATGGCGGTTATTTTATAGTGGTGACAGTGATAAGGAATTATATTTTGGGACGATAAGTAAGACTTGCGATAATCCATATTTACCGGCGGGTTATGAGGATAATTTACGGCGTTCGATGCCGGAGCGTTGGGTACAGCGTTATTTAGACGCTTCTTTCGATGAGTTTAGCGGTTTGATTTATCCGGATTTCCGGGAAAGCATTCATTGTATTGAGCGTTTTGATATTGAGGAATATGAGCGGACGCTGGGGATGCGGGGATTGCGATTTCGAGCGATAGATCACGGGTACACTAATCCTACGGTGTGTTTGTGGGGCTGGGTGCACCCCAAAGTATTGAATGCAGATAGAAGCGGTTGGCATAAGAACAGTGGCGCGGTCTATATTTACCGGGAATATTGGATGCGTGAACAGATTGTCAGTTTTAACGCATCGATGGTGAACGAAATGACCGGGGCTGAAGATATAAAGATTACCTACATCGACCCCAGTTGCTATAATACCGATGCCAGGGACGGAAACAATATTGCATTGGAATATTCTAAGGCGGAGGTAGAAGTTACCCCAGCCAATCACGAGTTAGTAGCGGGACTGAATAGGGTACGGGAATATATGCGGGTGAATGAAGTTACCGGTTGTCCGAGATTGTATTTTTTCAAAGGACAGACGCCGCATACGCTGACGGAATTGGAAAAATATAGATTGAAGATGCTGCGATTTGGCGAAGCGCGGAATCCTGTCGAAGAGCCAATGAAAAAAGATGACCACTGTATGGACGCGCTGCGCTACTTGATAATTGGGATTTACGAACGGGAATTGAGAAGTTATGATTATTCAGAAGAAGCCGAAGCTAAACGGAAATCAAGATATGAGTTTTTAGGACTTAATCCGCAAATTGATTTAGGTAATTTAGATGAAGCGTTCGATACCCGCAAATATTACGAAGATAATTATCCCGAATTATTGGTAGGAGAAGAAATTGCCTTATAAAATTGAAAATATGACCTTTAAAGATGATACGGAATTAATCCGGTTCTGCAATGAACTCTTCTCCGAAGCTAAACAACGCAAAGATGAACTGCACGATAATTGGTTATTGAACGAGAAGTATCTAAGGGGTGAACACTGGCAGGGAGAATATGATAAATATCGCGCGTATTATCGGTCAAAATTAACTGCAAATTATATCTGGAATTATGTAGACCAAATAAACTCCAGTTTATCTTTACAAATCCCCAGTTTTTCCATTAAACCGCTGAACGAAACTAAAACCGGAAAGGCAGATTTACTGCAATCCGCCGTTCTCGCACTCCTACATCGTCAATCCTTTAAAAATAAATATACACTTAATAACTATAATTCAATTTACTGTCAAAGCGGTTTTTATAAAGCCTGCTACGATGAAACATTATACGGTGGAATGGGCGATATAAGAATCGATCTAATTGACCCATTCAGGGTATTTCCCGATACCAATCCATTGGATTTGGAAAATTCTCAGTATTTTTTCGATATTAGTCGGATGCCGGTTTTTAAGGTAAAGAAATTTTTTCCCGATACATCGAAAAATGTGATAGCTGATAATATCCCGAAAACCGCAGACGGACGCTTCAAATTCGCCGATAGTAAATTCGGCGATGGATTAGAACGGCAGGTTAGCACTTCCGAAGCCGGCGTTGACCCGCCGTCTAATACATACTTTACCGATACGGCGAAAAATAATGCCTTTGAATTTAATAAAGGCTTAGTAACAGTGAAATTCCTGTATATCCGGGACGGCGCCGCGTTGACCAAGAAAATCACCGGTGTAAATTCCGAAGGCGAAACTATCAATGAAAGTTCCGAACCCATATCGACAAATTGGAGCGTAATTGTCTATACAAATACCGTGATACTGGATTTCCGACCACTCCCCTACTGGCACGGCGAACTCCCATATATTCAGCAAAAATTTATCGATGATGGCAGCTTTTGGGGAATGGACTTCATTAAACAACATCACAGCGGGCAAGATGCAATTAATCGGATACTAAGCGATATTCTGGATTATATCAAATTAGTGGTGCGCCCGCCAATTGTAGTCGATACCAGAAGCGGACTCGACCCCAAACATATCTTTCTGAAAGACCAATCAATTCTCCCCGTTTTAGGTAATGTCAATGATAGAATTAAATTCTATACACCGCCGCCACTGCCAGCAGAAGTATTCGGTATAATTGAATTAATCCGCCGAATGATGGAAAGCGTTGCCGGGACACCGGAAGTAAGTCAAGGACGCCGCCCCGGAAGCGTTACCGCCGCCTCGGCTATTCAAGCATTGCAATCCGCAGCTTCTACCAGAACCGCTTTACGCTTCAATACCATCGAAACAGCATTCACTAAACTGATTAAACAGTGCATCGCCTTAATGCAACAATATTATATCACTTCACGCTGGATCACCATTAAAGGTAAAGAAGATGGCATCGAACGCCTCATACAATTTAACCCGGCTGATATCGCTGGCGATTGGGAAGTAATTGTTACCGCCGGGTCGGCAATGCCTACGCCTGTCGATATTAAATTCCAGAGATTATTACAAATGATGCAAATTCTGGCTTCCACCGGCGATAATATCGGTATGGCAAAATTATTGGTAGAATTTAGCGGGGTACCGGAACTCAGCGATGCACTGAATAAAACACTGGAATCGCAAGCATTCCAAAATATGGCTACTGCAAATAAAGCATTGGAAATGACTAATGAACCAAGCGCACAGGGATTTAGAGGCGCTGAATCTCAATAATAAGATTACTATCACAATAATTGGTAATCAAATTAAAATAAATTCGCCCTTAAATCCTATTAATACCATTACCACGCTGTTTAACGCTATTTTAGCAGTTAATAGTAAAATGGTAGAACAGCAAACTATCGAAAAAATCCAAGTGGCAAGTCCGTTGGTGACTCCTAACGGACTCCCGTTTATGTCAACTATACCAAACGCAAAAGGATAACTAATATGCCAATCGACAAATTGGAAATCAAAGCAAGGGATGGCTATATCGATGATGTGGGATTTCGACAAATCCTCATCGCTAAAGTCAATGAACTTGTAGAAGCGCTGAGTGCCGGACATAGTGTCCCCAGCCGAGCACTTGAAAATTCAAATCCGCAGACTTCAAGTAATATTGAACTCGACCATACTGAAATAATTAAAGTAGTCGATGCTCAATATGACGCCAGAATACGGAAAATTGAATCTCAAATTATTAGCCACGGAATTAAAATCGGTCAATTAACCAAAAAATTATAGGATAAATTATGTCCCCGGAAAATGATCACTCCATTGAGACTACAGAACAATCTCAAGAGAACTCGGTAACTACCGAACAATCAACTGAGAACTCTGCCTCTACGGAACAAGGCAAAGCCCCGGAAATAGCTTGGACAGACGATAAAGGCGTCGGCTATACAGTTGAACAATTACACGAATTCAGAGACAGCGGTCTTAGACAATCGGATTATACCAAAAAAATGCAGGAAGCTGCAAAATTAAGGGAAGAAGCCGATGCAAAAGTAGCATCTCTTGCTGAAGCATCTGAATTATTGCAAGAACACGCTCCAGATGTGTATAAATATTTGACGGGAATGGGTCCAAAACCTGTAAAACAACCGGAATTCGATGACGAAACCCAAAAAACTGTCTGGCAACTGTCCCAAAAAGTCGAACAACTGGAAAAATCCTACACCGTTAAACAACTCGACGCCCAAATCACGGCTGGTCTGTCAAAACTGCCCCCCGATACCGATAAAAATGCAGTTATAACCGAAATGAGACGCATCGGTACTACTGATCCTCAAGTAGCCTACCGCAATATGTCGTTTGACAAAATCGCAGAACGGGCAAAAAAGGAAGCGGAAGCCGAATTTATCGCTAAATCTAAGGCAGCAAAAGAAACAAACATTAAATCACCTGAAAATGCTTCACGCAGCACCGGCGCACCTGCACCTACTGCATCTCTCTCCGAAAAATTGGCTTATGCTGCGGAGAAAGCCTTCAAAACATAAAGGAAATACAATATGGCAATCAGTCAAGCAAATCTTAACGACATGCAAATCAATGTCAATACTACTGTATTGCCCGGTTTAGCTGACCAGATTTTTGACTCCAATACCACTTACAAACGGATGAAAAAAGGCAAGGTTCAGACCGGGACGCAGTGTGATTTCCGGGTTCAATATGCTAAAAACGCATCCGCTTCCACTTGGGATTTGCAGAGAGGCTTAGTGCCTACTGCGCCGAATGAATTCCAGAAGCGGATGTCGCTCGATTGGGGCGGCTTTCAAGCCCCTGTCTCCATCGATTTCAAAGAGCAGACCTGCATTAACGGCAAAGAAGCTCTGGCAGATCTAATGGAAGATAAAATCCTGAACGCAAAAGAAACTATCGCTGACCTCATCGGGACTGGACTTTTCAGTCTGGGCACTGATGTCAACGGTATTATCGGAATGCGTCAGGCTATCTGTAATAACGCAAATGCCGCGACCGAAGGCGTTTCCGCTACTTATGCGGGCTTCAGCCGTGCAACTTATAGCTGGTGGGATGCTAATATGTTGGGAACTAATTCAGCCACTTATAATCTTGCTAATTTGTCCAGCACTGGCGCTACAGTAGCTTATACTCTTCTCTATTTACTGAGAAGTCTTTGGGGTTCTTGTACTCAAGGTTCAGATAGAGGACGAACCCCATCTGTTCACATCACTTCACAATCTCTCTATGACTGCTATCAGGAATGGTTAGTATCTAAGGGACAAGTTATGCTCAATCGCACCACCGATAAAAACCGCGCGGATTTCGGCTTCCAAGAACTCAGTTATCAGGGAAAACCGATTTTAGTCGATTCGCATTGCCCAACTAACAAATGGTATATGATTAACGAAGACCGGCTGTTCTGGGTCCCGTTCGGCACGAAAGAAATGAAGATGACGCAGTGGAAGGAAGCCCAAAATCAAATTGAAACCAAAGTAGCGCAGTTCTACATTGCCGGGCAACTGGTACTGACTGAACCTCGTTCCTGCGGTGTAATTACTACTTATGCAACTGATTTCAGTTTCTAACCGGGAAGGAGAACAAAATGAGTAAATATTACGGAACTGGAGCCCTCTATATCGACCGGGATGCCAATATCTGGAAATGTCAAGTTGTTGACTATCATTCCACGCCAATGGCAGAACCGGGTATTCTCCGCCGTGTTTTCCGACCCGGCTGGGGCGACCAACTCTACCGCTATGTGCAGAACAAAAGCAATTCCGCCTTCGCAAAAGGCGATTGCGTATCGTTTGTTGCGCCGGTTGCAATCACTCCTTCTGCTAATACCAGTTTAGTTGAAGTTGTTACTACTGGTTTAACTATCAATGAATATCAGTACGATATATTCTATGTTACTGATAACGCCAGCGGAGCTGGAGCTGCGCCGGAAGGTGAATTCTCTATCATCACACAAAACTCGGCGACTATAATCAGTCTTGATGCCGATTTACCAATGACTGCGGCGGTTACTTCAAGTGATACTTGTGTGATAATCACTTATTGCCATGTCGTTGACTCGGCTGACGGTGATGCGCAAGTGGAATTTGCAGGAGTAGCGGTTTCCGCTATTCCTGACGATTACTGGGGCTGGGTACAATGCGCTGGATTATGCGATTATGTCACCGGAACAGCGTCTAATGCGCTTGCGGATTTAGCCGCAGCTCAAATGGGCGTTGCAGTATTAATAGCATCAAGCAGCGATACACTTGAAAAATTAGTCGCCGCTAAGCGGGGAGCGTCTAAATCCGATACCGTTGCTACCAAATGGATGGCAGAACTCAAGGGCAATGCAGCGGGATTCGGCGGTAATCAAGTAGTTGTTAGCGCCTAACTATTCTTCACCGGGGGCGGGGAAACTCGCCCCCATAATTTAATGGTTAATCCTATGGATAAGTCCACGCTTAATCTCATCGATAAGGTCAAACTACTACTGCACTGCAAACCACTCGGCGAAATCCTTACTAAAATCACCGATGACATCGACCAACTGAACGCTAAAATTGATAAATTAGCGAAAGCTAATAAAAAAACCTCTAAAAAGGAGGAATAAATTATGTCTGTAGTGCAAGCAGGAAAATCATTCGGCCCTTATCAATTCATAGGCTCAGACGCAGATTCCAGCGATACCACCTATGCAAATGATACTTGGACTTTTTCTAATCTGTGCGCCGCCCGGAACGGCCCCGCTACTTCAGGCGTCAGTATGGATTATGCGCCGGGCGACGCCTCACAATTACTCGTCTATCGGAATGGTCAATTACTGGAAGAGGGGTCGGCTTCCGCCGGAGATTATTACTATGTCGCGCCGTCTATTACGGGTCATTTGTTCTCCGCTAAAGTGATTTTTAATAGCGCCATTGCCGATGACGAAATCATAATCTTCGAACTTAACATTCTTTAAAGAAGGAAGTGATACTATGAAAAAATTACTAATCTTAGTCATAATGCTATTGCTCCCTTCTTTGCTTTTTGCTCAATCTAAGATACGAAGCGCGCAATTAGCCGATAGCATCCACATCCAGAAAACTGACTTCGATGACTGCAATATCGATACCTTAAGCATCACCGATAGTCTGAATATCACCAGTGCCGAAGCAGTGCCGTTCATTGTGGGGACTCCCTCAGACGGGACTCGATTATCGATAGATTCTACCGGAACGGTAACTTCGGATAATGACGGGGTCTTTGCCGATAGTATAAAATGTGAGGAAATTAATATCCTTACGGTCGAAGTAACTCCATTTCTTATCAAAACCGCAACGGCTACCAAAATATCTACTGACTCAACCGGAACATTAACTCTTGCCAATGACCTGTCTGTAGCCGATAGCATAAAAGCAGAGGAATTGAGTATAATCACAGACGAGGCAACTCCTCTAAATATCGCTACCGCCAGTAACGCATCTGCGGCGTATATCGACTCAAGTGGAAATGTCAACAGTGATGGCTGGATGGCGGCGGATTCAATCCGTGCCCGGCTTTCTGTCCTAATCAAATCTACCAGAGCAACGCCGTTCCAAATTGGAACGGATACTAAAGCGGATAAGATTTCGGCAGACTCATCCGGCAGTATGTCTTTCGATAATGACTTATCGGTAGGTGATAGCCTAAAAGTAGAGGAAGTCAATATCCTGTCTGTTGAAGCTACGCCTTTTGTTTTAGGGACGGCTTCGGACGGAACAAGAGTTTCTTTCGACTCAACCGGAACGGGAACACTTGACAATGATTTAAGTATTGCAGATAGCATTAAAGCCGAAGAGATAAGCATTATCACAGTCGAGGCAACACCATTCAATATTGGAACGGTTTCTAATACTACGGTGGTTTCTATTGACTCGTCCGGGAATATTATTGCCGATGGGTATATCTCTTTGGATTCACTCCACGCTGCAGTTATTACGGCGGATACGGTAACAGTTACCGATAGTTTGGCAATTATTTCCGCCAAAGCAATTCCCTTTGTGATTGGGACAGCCTCAGATGGAGTGAGAATTTCCGCCGATACCAGTGGAACTTTAAATCTTGATAATGACATTGCAGTTGGCGATAGTGCAAAAGTGGAAGAATTGAATATCTTAACAGTGGAAGCAACTCCATTTGTTGTCGGAACGGCAAGTGATGGAACAAGAATTGCTGGGGATTCGACTGGAACAATGACATTAGACAATGATTTATCAGTAGCAGACAGTATAAAGGCGGAAGAACTTAGTTTGATTACAGTTGAATCTACACCGCTTAATATTGGAACTGCCAGTAACGCTACCGCCGCATCTATCGACTCCAGCGGGACACTTGCTCTTGACAATGATTTAGTTGTAGGGGATAGTATTACTACGGAAGAAATTAATATCTTGACAGTTGAGGCAACGCCGTTGAATTTAGGTACGGCAACTGATGGAACTCGTGCTTCGGTTGATTCATCCGGCAATGCCATCTTTGACGGCTATATCGATGCGGATTCCGCTAATTTTGACCATATTGTCAGCGCTTCTTTACTTGATACAGCAATTATCGTAATTGGCGCAGATACTACTACTTGGCTTCCTTCAATTACCGCCGCTCAAGGATATGTCACCGGTGGAACACTTGCGGGAAGTTTTACCGCTTTAACGCTTGGCGCAACTTATCGAGGCTCTAATGTTTTTACCACTACGGCAATAGCGGATACCATTCTCGATGCAGATTTTGCCTCTACTGATTATTTCTGGGCTATCTCTACCGGGGCGGTCATTACTTCCAATGATGTGCTTTCTGTGGAAGCAAAAACCGATACATTGATTGTCAATCGACCGGCGGCGGGTACTTCCGCATTAACCTATAACTGGTTTAGGATAAAATAATGACCTTCGCAGAAATCAGAGATTTAATTTGGGCGGGGTTAGGGTCTACGGCGACCGCCGCTACGGATAAGGTAACTGCCGCTACGCTCAATAAAATGCTCGATGCTTGGGAAATCGAAATTATCAAGCAGATTATTACTACTTTACCCCGCTCAAGATGGTCAGATTATCTCGATAATCTGATTAGTACTAATACGGTTACCGGGAACGGTACGACAAAAGCGTGGACTCTTCCCGCTACTTTCTTTGACGGCGGAGATTGTAGAGTTACCAATTCCGGTGTAGTTTGCAATAAAGTTGACCCCAATTATCAAAGACTTGCTGATGTCAATACTATGTTCGCTGGATTGAATTCCGATAGGATTTATTATGTATTCTATGATAAACTGAATTTCATAACTGCGCCGTCAAACGGAAATAGCCTCGTATTGTATTATATCCGTAATCCCCGTGGGACACTTGATTCGGAAAGTGCATTGCCTAAAAAACTGCATCAGCTCGCCGTTTGGTATTGCTTGAGAGAATGTTATACCATTGACGGCGATGATTATCAAGCGGCGGAATATAATAAGAAATACCTTGAAGAAAGCAGGGCATTGATAAAATGAATACTTCTCCAGAACTTATCGAACAAATAGCGTTGAACATTGGCGATCCGGGAATGGAAAAAGTCCCGCCCGCTACTATTCTCCGGCGTCTTAATCAAGCGCAAATCCAAGTAGCGCAGATTATCCGACCTAAAGAATTAATGGCGTTAAAATCTATAAGTTGGACACTGGGAGAGAGAGAATACTATATTGCAGGTGGTGTTGGGACTGGATTTCAAATAACCGATTTCCTTGTCGAAGTCCGGCTTCTGTGGGACGGTTATACAATGGCGATGCGCACTATCAAGGATTATGACGAACATTCCACCGGCAATCGCACACCGTCTTTTTACTATCTCCGAGGCGCGTATATCGGACTTGGCGACCGCCCGCCTGCATCGACTAAGACCGTAAGGCTTGATTATATCAAGAAGCCAGCTATTTTGACCGGCGCGGCGGCGGAAACGCTTGATATGCCCTTTATCTATCACTACGGCATCGAATTATTGGCTACTTCGATGATCGATACGCAAAATAATCAATGGTATCAGAAGTATAGTTACGAACTTGAACAACTGAAATTCCAGTCTTATCAAAGCGGCGATAGTTTTGAATTAATTCCACCCTTGGCTTGATATGAAAGCAGAATTATTCCAAATAAAGAACTTTGCTGGCGGACAAAACACTAAAGTCCAAGACTTGCTTATTGCCGATAATGAATGTGTAGATATTGAGAATTTTGAATTTACCGCTATCGGTAGTTTGAGAAAGCGCAAAGGACGGCGACAAGTCAACAGCACAGAATTAGCGTATACTGATGGGGCGGCTACTCCACATACTTGCGATAAAATGTGGCATCTGCATAAATTCTATAAATCCAATGCAGTCGAATATAATATCGTTTGGGGGCACTTTGAAGGCGTAAATACTGACCATCATTGCACTACTTTCAAGATGACCGACGCCGGGGTTTTTACACAAATACCCATTGTGGATTTAGGCGCTGCAGCAACACAATACAAATTATCCGATACAAATTTCATCTCCAGCACTACGATAGCGGATAAATTGATTTTCTGTAACGGCGTAGATTTACCATATTGGTATGATTCCAGCGTAGCTACTCCGGGTAACTTTAAACGCTTAGGTATTATTGCACCTACTGTAACCCCTACATTAGTATCTGACTATAACGGCTCAATGGCGGCGAATGATTATTATGCTTATAAATATACATATTATAATTCAACAAATGGAATTGAATCTGTGCCAAGTTCACCTAATACTGTGATAGTATTAGCACCTAATAATGATGGGATTACGATTACTCCTACCATATCGACAGATTCTAATGTTGACAAAATCCGTATTTATCGCAATGGTTCGCCGGGAAATTTAACTCCTGCCGATGCTTTAGCAGATACATTTTATCTTTTAACTACCATTGATAATGTTGCCGCTACTCATTATCACGATGGCGCCCCAGACATAACTGACCAAGTTGCCTATGATATAAATATAAATGATAATCAGCCGCCGCCGGAAGATGCGCTCTACTGTCTTGAATTCAAAAATCGTGCTTGGTTTATCGGTGATGATGCCGCACCGCATCGGTTATACTTCTCCAAAATCGGTCAACCGGATTATGTGCCTACTAATAACTATATCGACATTGGCACTGGAACTATTGGCTTGCCTAAAGGCTTAGTCAATCTCAATAATGAGCTTTGGGTAGTTTTTGAAAATGGATTTGTCAATGTAAATGTTACGGGGATTTCTTCTACTTGGAGTGTGAATGCACCGATTTTTGGTCCCGGTGTGTTCAGCGATAGAAGTGTTCAAGTTATCGAATTAACCGTTCCCATCGGTGATAGCGAAGGCACTGGTGAACTAATTTACGCTAATCGTAACTCGATTGCTTATTTATCGACTGGCGGTCAAATTTGGGCATTTGACGGATACCGCTTTCATTACATCGGTGAAAAAATCGTCAATGAAATTAGGGATATTCCAATTACAACTTTACAGCATTGCCCGGCAATTTATCATCCAAATAATAATCAATACAAGATAAGTTTTGACGATGTAGTATTAGGAGAATCGCTTACTGATATTCCCGGCGGCGGAAGTGGCGGTGGTATTCCTTATAATAACAAAACAATGGTGTTCGATTGCTCTTTGCGGGCGTGGACTCGTGAAAATCGCAATTTTGAGTGCGCGGATGTGTACGACGGTGGGAATGACAACGGCGCGCTTTATGTAGGCGCGGTGGCAAACGGCTGGATCTACGAATATGATTACGGCGGTCAAGATGCGGCGGCGGGGAGTGTCTATCCAATTACTTCTTACTGGAAATCGAAGCCGTTCGCTTTAATAAATCAAAATGTGAACAAACGGTTCAGAAAAGCCTATTATGATGCTTTTGGAAGCACTATTGCGCAATTGACCATTATCCTTGATAGAGGATTAGTGACTTTTACACTATTGAATAGTTTAAGTTCAACAGCTACAGAATGGAATATAAATTTATGGGCTTTATATGCAGCGCCGACTTATGTAGGTACATATAACGGCGATTTGGTACAAGGTGGAATTTACAAATACAAATATAGATTTGTCAAAACCAACGGAGAACATACGGCTTTAAGCACTGCTTCTGCTAATATGACAGCAGGGGCGACAGCCGCTACTAATGGGATTACTATTGCCATTCCTGCGCAAGTGGATTCTTATACTGCAAATTATACTTATGTAGAAGTTTTTAGAACTATTGCAAGCGGTTCTATTTATTATTCAGAAAATACTCTTGTAGCACGGACGGCGGCGGGCGTAGCTTTTAACTACAATTCTACTGAAGCCGATGCAGATTTAACCGTAGAAGCCCCCACCGAAGCGGCTGTATTACAATGGGCATCAGAATTAATTGCGCATTTTAGCGGCTGGCTTACTAATACGATGGTAGGAAAATTAGTGCAGTTCTATGTCTATACCACCGGGAATGATACAGATTTTGAATTTAACACCGCTGCCCTTGCTTGGCAGCCAAAAACTTTACATTAGGAGAAATTATGCCAACTTTAGCAATACCAAATACTTTTGTTTCCGGCAATGCTATTGCCGAAGATGTAAATGAGAATTTTTCAGCAGTTGTTACCGCCGTCAACGGCTTAGAAGATGTCAATATATCGGCGACAGCAAACATAGCGCAAAGCAAAATTGCGGAACGACTTGGCGGAACACCTTCTTTATCGGATGTCCATATTATAGCGGCGGCTTTAACTGATACTGATACGGCTACGGCTACAATGTTACCCCGACTTCATAATGGAGCTACTTTAGCCGAACACAATATTGTTGGTCTTGACGCAAACGGTCTTTTCCCCGGTGCGGCGTTAGGGCTTTCGCCACAAGCGGGCACTGGAAACGATAATGACTTGACAAATTCAATTGCCTACAAAGTAAGCGCAGGAGATGTTACGGTTAATTTTGCCACTGGAATTGCATCGATTGATACAGAACTAACTTCGATTATTAGCGCACAAGTGATTGTAAGAAAAACTTATACTGGAACGATTACTACTGAATCTATTGAAATTGTTCGTATATCTTCGATTTCCGGTGGAACAATTAATGTGCTTGGATTTTATATTCAAGGCGATTTAAGTGCCGCAGGATATATAACTGGTTCAAGAACTCTTCAATTCATAGCAATCGGCATATAAGGAGAAAATTATGCCTAAGCGATATGAAGCTATGCGTGATAAATTCCAAAAATCCGGCTTATCTAAATCCGCCGCCGAAACTAAAGCCGCTAAAATCTATAACGCTGCCAAAAAATCCGGCGAACCTAATCTACATCACGGTAAAAAGAAAGGAAAATAATATGCCTATTCCTCTTGCAGGTGCAATTTCTGGTGGAATGTCTCTCGCCGGGCTTTTAGGCTCGCTCTTCGGCGGACAGAAGAAAAGCCCATATGACCAGCTCATTGACGATATTATCGCTGGTAAAATCGGCGGAATATCACCGGATTTAATGAATAAAATGTCTGCTAATATGCGAAGTCAAATCGGCGGGGTCGCAAATACGCAGCGCGCCCGAACAGGCGAAGACTTCAACGCCCGCAATATGACACAGAGCGGATTGCTTTCCAATGCCTATCAGGACATTAACGAAGCGGAACTCGGTGCGATAAGTGAAGGCGAACTCGGCTTACAATTACAAGATGCTCAGATGCGTCAGCAATCCTTGATGGCGGCTTTCGGAATGGTACAACCGAATGATAATCAAGGGATGTGGGGCGATATTTTGGGTTATGGACTGAGTGGATTGATGAATAGTTTCGGTGGCGGGAACGCTCAACCTCGTGTCCCAACAGTATAGGAGAATAAAATGGGAAAATGGTATCCTTCAGAAAATCCGTTGCTTCGCGGCGGTGGTATCTTTGCGCAAGCGCTTAATCAGAAGATAGAGCAACAGAAACTCCAAAAGCAGGCGGAAGCGGAAAAGAAAGCCGATTATCAGGCAAAGTTCGATTTATTGGAAAAGGAAAATTCCAATAGAATGGCAATAGAAATTTTGCGTCAAGACCACGAAGAAAAGATGGAATCTATAAAAGCAAGCCGGGAAGGAAAATCTCCAACTTCCTTAAATACAAGACAACAATTACTACAATCGAGAGGCTTGCTGAATGCACAACCATCAGGATTATACACTCCACCGCCCCCGCCTATTTCTATCTATAATGATAAAGAATATATGGCAGCGCGGACAGGCGAAGCGGAAGCTAAGAAAAAGATGTTGTTAGATAAAACTCCAGCAATTCTGGAAGGATATAATCCGAATTATTATACGCCTGAATCTTGGGATAAAGCATTTAAAGCGAAAGACCCTAAATTATTAATCTCTTCAAAAGATACAAATAAAAGTGAACAAATAAAATTTAACAATATCTTGCTTTCTGATTTATTTGACCAAATAAAGGCATCGCAATATGATCCTAAAACGAAAGCAACACTTCAAAGTCAATATGATACATTGAAAAAAGAACAGCAAGCATTAATCGGTGGAACTCCAAATCCCAACCCATCTAAAATAAATACTACATTATCCGAAAAGGCTAAATCTGATATAGTAAGGGCAGTGCAATCTGATTTAAAGACGCAACCAAAAGAAGATGTTATTAAGGAATTACAAGCGGATTATTCGCAAGAGTTAATTGATGAGATTATGAAACTTGCAACGGCAAAGGATACTAAGATTAAAAAACCAGTTAATATTCCCGGATTAAATATTACCAAGCGAGCATTTGGTTTTTAATATGGGAAAATATGCAAAATATGGTTCTTCGCTGTCTGGCGGTAAATATGCAAAATATGCTAATCCTGAATATCAAGAAGCAGAACAGGTGGACTCTGCCCCCCGCAAATTGTCAACTTTTGAAAAGATACTTAACCCATTAAGTTATCCAAATTATGCGGTTGCGGGCGCAATAACCGGTGATGTTAAAAAAGCATTTCAAGAAAGGATTACACCGGGAAAATTAGTAAGTGAACAACTGCCAGAAAATACTTCTGCGTGGATTAAAAAACTGCTTGAATTTGTTACCGATGTCGTAACTGACCCCACAACTTATATCACTTTAGGGACGAATTCAGTTGTAAAAGGACTTGCAAAAGAAGGAGTAGAGGCGGGAGCAAAGGGATTGGCAAAAAGCGGCGGAAAGGCAGTAACCGTTAAATTTGCCGGACAGACTATTGCTAAAAGCGAAAAAGCATATCAAGCACTAAAAGGCGCTGAGGAAATTGCTAAGAAAACTCCATTAATCCGGGAAATATTACAAAAGACTAAACCAGCAATGCGGTTTAAGGATAAATATAATAATATCAAGCCGGGATTAGGAGATGAATTGTTTGATATTATCCGCATTGAAACATCGGCTAAAAATCAAGGTATCCGCGCAGAAACAGATATAGCTAAATCCTTTGATAAACGCATAAAAAATGCGGCTAAAAAATATGGATTATCTGACAATGAGTCCAAAACAATTATTTCCGAATTAATCGAGGATAAACGGAGATTGTTTTCCACGCTTCCCAAAAATGCAACTGAAGCGGAAATGAGAACTATTGCAGATCAAATATTAAAAGGCGAGGAAGTTGAAATTAAGACAAGACGGAAAACGATAACTTCTTTTGAAAAATCCCCTGAAGTTAGTCAGATTGTAGATGATATGAAGGAGACATTGCAAACTTATCTAAAAAAGGAAATAGACGCTGGATACCCTGTAACTGCTTTAGATGATGAAACTACTGATTATTTGACTCGTGTTGCAATTAAGCATTTTGGTAAAAAGGATAAAGCAACGGCATCACATATTGCCCGCATATTCAGAGAAGGTGGGAGTACCGTTGAAATTAATGAGTTTCTAAAATCTAAGGGTTATCCGGGAAATATGTTTCTTGTTGATCCGGCTTTTGTTTTGGGTGTTCGTGGCAATAGACACGCTCGATTAATGCACAATCGGCAAATGCTGGATAGATTAATGTTAGCGGCAAAAGAAGCCGGTACTGATATTTTAGACCCTGCCGATGCAAAAAAACTATTTGACGAAGGACAGACACTTTATATCGCAAGGAAAGATTGGTTTAGTACTATCGGCAAGGAATTACCGCCATCCGCCGCAACAAAAATGGCGAATGAGATTTTAATCCCCGTAAGCAAAACTGCGAAGTTCACAGAATTGCCAGAAGGGGTATCAAAGTTTTACAAAGCCGACGAAGATATGTATCTCCAATTAACGGGACTTTATAAACGGAGTGCGCATCCAGACCAAATAAAAGATTTTCAAAATATGTTTGATGTTGTTCAGGATACTTGGAAGGCTTGGACTTTAGGAATATTCCCTGCTTATCACGCTCGAAATTTTGTGTCTAATAAGTGGAATAATTTTCTTGCTAATGTATGGAATCCTAAATATTATGGACAAGCGAGAAAATTACAAGCGGGAATGAAAGCGGGAAAATTAAATCCCCAGGAATTGGCTTTAATTAATAAAGCCCAGGAATTGGGAGTTTTAAATACCGGATGGTATGGCGGAGATATTCCAGATGAATTATTACAGAATTTTATGCAAGGCACTGGACGGTTTTTACAAAAGACTATCGGCAAAGAAAACCCAATGGTAAAATTCGGCAATAAGTTTGGTACAATGATAGAAAACAATGACCGATTAGCGCATTTTTTATCAAAGATAGGCGAGGGTTTAACCCCCGAAGAAGCATCTTTAAGTGTAAAAAAGTATCTTTTCGATTATACTGAATTAACTAATTTTGAAAAAGATGTTTTAAAAAGAGTGTTTCCCTTCTACACTTGGAGTAGAAAAAATATCCCTCTGCAAATTGAAAATATTATTAAACAGCCGGGAAAATATGCGGCGATTGTTAAGGCGAAAAATGCAATCGAAAGCGGTGATGTCGGCAGACCGAATGAATTATATATGAGCGATTGGATGCAACGGAACGCCCCGGTTTATATTAAGACTGACCCTAAAACTGGTAATAGTTTATATTTCTTAATGGGGTCTTGGATCGCGGCGGCAGATTTACTGAAAATTGGCAATTCCCTAACTGAAATTGTTTCTATGATAACTCCGTTATTTAGAGTTCCGGCAGAAGTATTAATTCCCGGCGGCGGGTATAGTTTTGTCTTTGACCAAAAGATTGAAAATGTCCCCGGTGAAAGCAGTGAATTTTTGGGTAAATTAATGCGGAAAAAACAGATACACATTTTGAAGTCTATTCGACTTTTAAATGAAATTGACAAATTTATGAAACCTCAAACTCCGCATAAATTAGATTTACCGATGTCTACTAAAATAACTCGATTTATGACAGGAATAAAATTATATCCTTATAATGAGGAAAAATCTCGTTTGTATTGGGAGCGAGATATTATCAATCGGATTAATCAACTTAAATCTACCATCACTCGTGGATATAAAATTGGTGAATCTACTGAAGAACTACAAAAATATTATCAGCAAATTGAAAAAGAACAAAGTAAATTATCACAATAGGAGTTCCAATGAGACCATTACTTGCAATTTTATTAGTTATTTTGCTGGCGGGGCTGGCGGCAGCGCAGACGGTAGCTCTGCCGATGAAGCAATCTCCGCAGGTTACTTCAAGCGGATATAGCTACAACATCACTACGCTGTCTAACGCTGTTTTATCGGTTACTTTTGATTATGTGTTCACTGACACAACGGCGCGGATTTTCCGCACTAATTTCGGCGGCGCGCCGGTTACCTTCTGCTGGACGCCTAATGTCGTAACTGGCTGGACGGCGGATTCCATTTCCATTACTATTGATTATTTCACTTGGTACGATTATGCCAATAATGCGTATGGATTATCGGATACAGACGAAGCGGGCACTGATTTAACGGTCACCGTTTGGTCGATTTACGATTGGACAGATGCCCGGAAATATATGTTTGATATTCCTTTGAATTATCCGTGCTGGGGTATGCGGGTAACTTTTACCAGCAATAAGCTTGATACATCGGGGTCGTTCACGATTAATCATCACATAATTTACCAGTAAGGAGGCTGCGATGAGAAAATTCATTTGGCTTTTATTGTTGATTCCGCTTGTATGCGAGGCTTGGACTCCGTGGAATGTGGCGAGGAAAAATGCACGGGAAACAATCACCGCTCCGTGGAATTTCGCTGATACAGTATATTTCCAAGAGGCGACCTTTACCTACATCGAAGTCGATACGATCGTAATAACTTATGCTTCGGGCAAGACCGTAATGGACTCCTTGCAGATAGATACCTATTTTTTGGTAAATGGCGAATCGTTCTTCGGCGATGCGGCGGCGGATACTGCACTTTTTACCGGACGAGTTTATATTGATAATGGTCTGTTTATGGACAGCAATATAAGTGCAGATTCCAATGAGGTCTATATCGGAACATTTGTTGACCCGATGGGGGCAGTATGGTCAGATTTAGTGTTTGCATATCATATATGGAATCCTATTGATAGTTCTGGCTTTGATTTGACGGCGGGCAAAGCAACGGCGGTGGGGCTTGATACCTTAAAAGGTCTTATTGTCTTAGTATCACAAAAAGCATTAATTGATACTTTATACTGGGATAGTGATTATAACACTTATACCGTTGGTGGTGTTGATTTACAGCGGCTGTTTACCGGTGGAATTCAAGCTTATGTAGTAGGTAATAATGGATTTCAGATTAATCGGGATTTGACGGTGGACAGTGTTTTAATTATTAGCAGTGAAACTTTCTTAGGTGATACTTTAACCGATACGACTACTGTATATCGGGTACAGCACAAGGGAAGCGTGATGTTTGATAGTTTGGCAACTGGGGTAAAGTATTTAGATTTCTCTTTAGCGGATAATGCTTCGGCATCGACTTATTGGTTATATGCAAATTCTAACAATTATTGGGGAAGTAGTGGTTCATTTAAAGCAGAAGTTATCTCTGCATTAACGGAAATTACCGTAGGCGATGATAAATGGCTTACCGTAGGAACGAGTTCAGATGCTATTTTTATGTGGGAAACCGCAGATGCCAATGCTAATGAATTGATAATTTATTTACCGGAAGGGGGAGCAACTAATGTACCAGTTGGGGTTTTTGGGGATGCTTCAATATATAATGTAGATTTAGGTTGGTTTAATGGTGTAACCGAACCTCGTTGGGTAGTTGTAGATGACGATGCGGATAGTTGGGTGGGAATAAGTCATAGCGCAGATGACACCCCGGCGATAATGATTGGCGGGGCGGCTAAAAGTTTTACCTTACCGAACGCTTTAACCTTGCAGTTACATACGATTGCTACTGGGGATAGTGTCTTTTTGAATATGATTGTCGATGCGGCGGATACCACCTTGAAAACTTATAACGGCACTACTTGGATTACGATAACCGATTTAGCGCCATAGGAGAAATAATGACAGCGCAGGAACAACAAGAACGAGCGGATAGTATAGATTTCTATCGGCGACATCCCAATGAGGCAGTTGACAAAATAACGGAACTCTACGGTGAAAATTACAGCCTTACTGTTAAATTAAAGGAAGCAGTCGATAAAATTGCAAGATTGGAAGCGCAACTGTCTGATGAAAAAGAAATGTTGCGGGATGCAACGGACACAATCTTACAGTATGAAAAAACCGATAAGGGCGAGTATGAAAACAGTATAATGAGTTTACTTGTCCAAAATCATAAATTAAAGGCGCAGCTGTCGGCAGACAGGGAAGCGATAAATCACATTTACAAAACGGAGAAACAATGAAGCGGATATTTTGGCTATTGCTGTTTGCGGTCATTCCGGCGCTGGGAATTTGTCAAGAGATGACTTATGGACGGGTTTATACAAGCAAGTCAGGGATTTCTTTCCAGCATTATGACAGTTTGGTAGTGTTAGAGACCGATACAATTAATTGTAAATCTGTCAATCCTTGTAGCGATCCAATTTGGACGGGAATGTCAACTTATCGGTTAAGAGGACATAGTTGGGTATATAACCAAGAACCTCGATGGGGCGGAGGCGGATGCGAAACAAGGGAACGGATTTGTGAAGGATGTTTAGTTTGGCAAAAGGTTAAAATATGGCATTTAGTTAGAAGGCAAAAAACGAGATTTCAGGAACTTTACGAGGAAAAATTCAAATGAAAAAGCTAATTTTCCTTATGCTGTTAATTCCGGCGTTATGCTGGGGGCAGGCTACTATCGGTAAGTTCCGCTCCAAGAAGGGCGGGGTCGTAAAGCATCCAGCTTACACTACTTACTACGAACCTTGGGGAGCGGTAAATACCCATTGGATTGGTGAAGTGATGTTTGATACGAGCGGGGTAACGCCGGCGTTAAATGACAATGCGCAGGCGTACTGGTATGCGATATTCTTTGCGAAACTGGATTGGAGTCCGCCGCTGGAAGTATGGTTAAACGGCGGGGCGGTTACCGGGAACTTCCCCGGCGGGAGTTCTGCGGTCTGCCAAGAACAGGCGCAGGCGATTATCGACATCTTAGCCCGTGATCCGTACGGCGAAGTCATTGACAGCGATGGCGAAATAGTATATCAACTCCCCTATGGACAATAAACCCCAAAATAGTGAGATAAAGCCAATGACCGAATTTCGTACCCCTGACGGCTTAATTGATAAACGGATGCAGGATTTAGCTGACAAGATTGACAAAATCCATAATATCCTTGCTGGCAATGGTAAGGTGGGTTTTTATGAGCGTGTTCGAAGGTTAGAATTTTGGGGAAGGGTTATCGGAGTTGCAACTTTGATACTGCTAATTTTAGCGGTGCTGGAAGGTAAGTTTGAGAAATTGCTTAATATCGTCACTAAGATAATCTAAGGTGAATAATGATAAAGTTCAAAAATCCTGCTTTGAAAAATGAATTTGAAAACCTCCATCCACATTTGCGGAAAATACTGTTTTGGCTCGCCGGATATGCGGAATATCATTGGGATATGCCAGTAGTTATCACCGAATTATTCCGCACACAAGCCGAACAAGAAGCGATTTACGGTGCAGGAACGGAGAAAAAATCCGTTCACCAGTACGGAAGGGGAGCGGATATTTCGGTTGTCCCGATGAACGGTGTTGTACCGCCAGAAGAGATAGCGGAAAAGATTAATGCGAATTTTCCTTATTCTAAGCTGGGATTAAATACTGCCTTATATCACGAAGTAGGCAATCGAGGTAAGCACATTCACATTCAAGTAGGAGCTTAATGAGCAAGCGGGTAAGATTTGTAGGTGGGAATAATGACATCGAGGAATTGCAGATAGAAAATGATGAGCTAAGCAAAAAGGTGCAAGAATTGGAAAATGCACTGTTAAAGGTTGAGCAGGAATACGCTGACTCGAAGATAGAAATTGCGCATTTGCGAAAGCAAATCAAAGCGCAGACAATAATTTATCCTTACACTCCGACAACTGAAACACCAAATTATGAAGGGCTTGGCAATGCCTAAAAGTAATAACGGTCTAAACCGCATTGACGCTTGGAGCGGAACGCACCTGTCTGGTAGTTTCGCGCTGGCGATGGACTTTATCGGCTGTGCCGGGGCGGGGCTCTGTCTGGGGGGGCTATTATGAAATCTTTCTTTATCGGCGTTGCGCTGACGGTGGCAATTGTGGTCGGCTATATCGGAGGGAGATTGCTAAGTCCACCGACTGTTTTACCAGTAGAAATAGATACCCTAATCGTAACACTCCCGCCGGATACTGTCTGGAAGTCGGCGGAACGGCTGGTAATCAAAACTGATACCTGCTGGTTAGTCAAAATCGAAAAAGATACGGTTATTGATACCGTCTATGTCGAAGCGCATAAAGGAGATGAGTATGCAAAAGCATCGCTTTACATTGACACGCCTTGCTCTCTCGGTGTTCATTACTGGTTTAAAAATGACCTTTTCTCTTTTACTAAATTCGCTCGTCAAAAGATCAGTATCCGGGAAACGGTTACGGTTAAACCGCCGTTTGCGCGGTTCTACGCCGATGTTTATTTAGGTGAAGTGTCGGCGGATTGGCGGGTCGGCTTAGGTATATCGGCGGTATTCCGTGACAAATTCCGGGCGAGCGTGATGACCACTACCGACAGCTGGCTGGTGGGGGCGGGGATGAGGCTGGGAAAATAGCCTATCTGCTAAGGCAGAAAAGGTACGGCTGGCGGGGC
>Ga0208957_1000481_pt1 | contig 31951 bp, 49 predicted proteins | sample RifOxyA1_FD_184029 | JGI IMG/M metagenome (GOLD analysis project Ga0208957, IMG submission 184029) | Groundwater microbial communities from Rifle, Colorado - Rifle Oxygen_injection A1 (SPAdes) | ecosystem: Environmental > Aquatic > Deep subsurface > Groundwater | place: Rifle, Colorado, United... | reverse complement strand
TTGAACTTGATAAGGCTACTGTGTTTGCTGTTGTTTCAAGATCAAAATTTAAATCTTCATTATTTGTTCCTCCTATATTTTTTAAAATTATGTGTCCTGTTATATTATCCGCAGAGATTGAGTCAAGAGAGATATTGCCAACATTAGCAATATCATTGTCAGACACATCAAGAGAATTAATATCAAGCCCAATTAAACCATAATCTATAAGTGAAACTCCTGTTGAAGATGACACCCCTACATTATTTGCTACAGTTTCAAAATCCCAAGTCAAAGCTTCATTATTCGTGTCCCCAAGATTTCTCATTATTATTGTTGTGCCATCAGCTGTGATCGAATCTAAGCTTACATCTCCTATATTTGTAATATCATTATCGCTAACATCTAAAGCATTCACTCCAAGATTAATACTTCCAAAATCTACCAAACTAACTGCTGTATCAGAAGTTACGCCAACAGTATTAGCAGAAGTTTCAAAATCGAAGACAAGATTTTCATTATTAACTGCTCCTGTTGAGCCTACATCAAGAGTTGCACTCTCTGATCTTATTGTTTCGGTATAGAGCCAAGCATTTAACCAAATTGGATCAAAATTAAATCGTGTAACTCCTGTAGAAGAAGAAAAATTAATCTGATCAGTTGTAGATTCTAAATCTATTGACAAATTTTCATTATTAATTCCGCCAGCACCAAGCAGAGTCAATATCCCATCAACTGCGTTATTAATAGTTTCGGAATTTGCAAATAAAATATCATTTAAAAATTGTATGCCATGTCCCAGAGTTGTTTCAGCAATAACATTAACATCAAGAGTGCTACCATCTGCCACCACTAGAGCGTTTGAGCCAAAAACAAAATCTATTGCACCATTAATAGTCCAATCAATCTGATCATCACCAGAAGCTTGTGCATAAGTGTCTTGATCGTCATCAAATATTATTTTGTTGCCATCAAGATCAAGATTGCCAACAACTAATCCACCTATAGCCAAAGATGTTGCGTTTAGATTTGTAAAATGCCCCTCTTCCCACGGATCAGATACACTTCCGAAATCATAATTAGATTGAAGAGGGATAATATCATCTCCCACTTTTTTCATAAAAACAGGCGATGAAGCCGCAAAAACAATCGGAGCAAAAACTATTAATCCTAACAATCCGGATAGAATATATTTTTGTATTTTATTCATATTTTTTTATAAAAGTTTGTGGACTTGATAAGCTACAGATACGCCTTGACCTGCTCCGCCAGTATCTACATCAAGATAAATCTGATCTAAATATACATTCTCATAGTGTTCTGTCTGATATGGCACTAATTGAGGTGAGCCATTAGCAGTAGAGAATTGTAAATTTGAATCTCCAAGCATTATATCAACAGTATTGCTTGGCAAGGCTTGAATCGTAACGCTTTTTGCGAAAATTCTACTTGTAGTTAATGCTTCCGCAGTATCTGGAGTTGCAATTGTTTTTGTAAAAAATTCTAAAGTGGTTTTCATAATTTTTAAAATTAATTATTTTTGAATTTCTTCATCATCATCATCACTATCTTTATCTAATTCTTTTTCTTTCTTTTTTTGATGAATCTCAACAACAGGTTTTCCGATTTCTTCTTTCTTTTTATCTTCTTTTTGAGCTTTTTTAATATCTTTTTCTTTTTCTTCATCTAATTTTTCTTTTTCTTTATTTTCCTGTTCTTTCACTTTTTTAATTTTATTCAAATCTTTAACTTCAAGATTTTCTGCATCAAGAATTTGGAATTTTTTATATAAACCTTTTAACCCTCTGGCTCGATCATATTCAGCTTCAAATACATCATTTTTTACAAATAAAACTTTTTCATGTCCGCTTAATAAACGGACTCGAATTGAATCTTCACCATTCCATTGTAAGAAAACTTTAGGTTTTTTAGTTTGCATTTTTGAAAAATTAAATGTTAACTCCTGCTCTCCAGTGAGAGCAGGAAGTCAAAATTTAAATTAATGTTACATTAATACCTGCCGCACAAGTATTAGCCGCATCCACAACAACAAATCCCCATTCAAGTGTCAAAGTTAGAGTGTAGCCATATCCTGCAACTCTTGTTACTTCAATATTAACCCCTTGACCAAAGCCATGTCGTACTGCTTCCTTATGGAAGACTATGAATTGACCAAGTGTATTATTGGCTGGTGTTATCCCTGCCATCTTGCCATCTGCTTCTGTTTTTGGCACTAAATCGCTCACAAGTAGCTCTACTCCGTAAGGTTTAGGCGCTCCACCATCTATTGTTGCCCTTGATGTATTAGCTAACAATTTCAAAGCATCATCTACAAGTATTGAATTATAAGTTTGTGGCTCTGATACAATCAATAATTCATCTCTCATCTGTACATAACGAGGATCAAGTTTGTTAATTACGGACATAATATCATCAGAATCGAAGCCAGAAACATCTAATGTATTAGAGTTATTTATTGCTGATTCACGAATACCATGATCAAGTAAAATTCTATGATCACTTGCACCGCCAGTAGTTGAGAATGTAGTTGCAGGCGCTTGATCATCTGAATTGACGTTACCAGAAGCTCCAGTCTCTGCATCTCCATTAATAATCATAGATTCCATTGTTCTTGTAGCCGCTTTTGATAATTTGCCAATAATATAATCTCTTATTCTCTTATCGGTAGCATGATCAATCATCTCATCAGTAATATTCATCTGAAGAATCATTGATGTTGGTGTAAGTGTTACCTTAGCATCTGATACTTGTTGAGCTGATACAGCTGGAACAGCTGAATCAGTCCACGCAGTTTTTCCCTTCAAAAAATAATTAGTAATATCATAAGGAACTGGATAGCTTTTAGGCAATCCATCTCCTTCATATCCACCTGCTAATCTTGGCATGATATTGCCATTTTTTGACGATAAATCCTTAATGGAATTGACCACCCCATAAGCATCATACCAATTAGCATTTTGTGTTATATTAACGTTCTCATTTGATTTTTTTTCTAAATCCAAAACGTCTTTTTGCATTTGTGGATCTTGATGTTTAGCTGACCGAATAAGGTCTTCAATTGATTTTATTTGCATATTTTTAAAATTAAATTATTAATTAACGGATTGAATTAATGCCGCTTTGAAGCCCTTACAATTTTCTTTATTTTCAATTTCCTTTTTTGGAGCAATTGAATTTTCTTGATAAATTAAAGGCTGTTGTGCTGGCATTGATTCAAGTTTTGCTTCAAGTGTTGCCACTTTCAGCGATAATTCCGCAATAGTTTTTGCAGAAATTAAAGATTGTGGAATTTCAAAAGATTTTCCTTCAATCTCAATTTTTATATTTTTGTTTTCGTCTTCTGAATCTTCAACTTTTTCAGTTTTAGGCTCTTCGGAATCAATTTTTTCTTCTTCTTTTTTGCCTTCGTCAGACTCGGAATTGTCATCGGCATTTATTTCAACGCCTTCCTCCTTAACAGGTGTTTCACTGTTTGGAGTTTCGACTTTTTCCGCTTCTGCTCCGCCCTGTTCAGCAGGAATTTCAGCAGGTTTTGAATCGTCAGATGTAGGAGTGTCAACAACTTCTTCATCTTTTACTTCAGCAAGAAGATTTTTTGATTTCATAATGTTTTTAGTTAATTGATATTGGGAAAAATCAGCTTCCTCGTCTTTTGCTTTCTCAAAAAAACTTTTGACTGATTTTTGTAAAGTAAAAAGAGCGTCAGGGTTAGCTGGCGTAGAGACAATTGAAATCTCAATTAGATCAAGCGCTTTAATAATTCGTGTAACATCCTCCGCCCAAATATTATCTGTTTGAGGATTTAATTTTTCGCCATCTTTATTAATAAATTCTAATTTTGTTGGGATATAACCAATCGAAAATGTCCTCAATACGCCATCCTCAACATGCTGTCTTACTTCTCCTCTATCAGTGATCAATGCTTCGATATATAATCCATCCTCATCAGTTTTTAAAACCTCCGCTCTGCCTGCTGGTCTTGTAGAATCATGATATGCAAGAATAATTGGATTCTTTTTATAATTATTTCTTATTGAATTTTTAAAAGATGTTGGATCAACAATATCACCATATCTATCCTTAGTTTTGGTTGATGCGTAACCAGAAATTTTTAATCCTTCTTGTTTAGGTGCTTCTTTTTTTTCAAAAGTTGTTTGAAAATATTGAATATTAGACTGCTTCATATTGAGGACTATAAGTGATATATAACTACTTATAGCCTCCGTTGAAGATTGTTGATTGAGGCGACAACAGTCAACAGAGACTAGCAATAGTCATGCCTCAATTACAATTTGCTTTTATTATAATAAAAAAAAAATAAAAAGCAAATTTCAATTTCTAATTTCATAAAGAGTCGTACATCTACAACGTGGATTATCTGATCCTGGAGCTTCTTGATCTCCTGTTCCGCTAAATGTATCATCAAGCGGAATCCATCCATCATCTTCATTCTGTGTATGTGTTGGAGTCACCTTATCATCTCCAACAGTAGACCATTTTTTAACAACTTTTTTACCTTCATCTTGTGCGTCTTGTAATGGCACACGATTGCCATATTCATACGCTTTGCCTGTCTCATGAGTAGCAATCATCAATGAACGCTCTCTTGAGAGTCCATAATTTTCCGCAATCTTTTTAGCTGTTTCTTGATAACTCGCACCTCGCTCCACTGCATCTAACAATATTGGTTTGATGTGTTCTTTTGTAGTTTCATTTAATTTTGATAAAATTAGAACTCTGTCAGTCTTCAAGTATTGTTCTGCTAATGGATGCGAAAGATCAAAAGTGATTCCTAATCTTGCCAATCCTTCTTTCTTGATTCTATAATTCGCCCCAAAAAGCATAGTCAATCCTGCACTTTCCAGAATTACTTTTTTCAATTCTTCATCAGAAAGATCATCAAAAATTGAATCTATATCGTCATCTATGGCTTTTTGTCTATAATTTACTGATTTTTGTTCAAATAGTTTTTTGGATTTCCTGAGAATGAATTTTTTTTGTTCTTCAAATTCCGCCTGTATGCGTCTCGCCATGGCTTTCTCTTGTCTTTTGAGCTTTCGACCATTCGATCGTCGTAATGCTTTAACGATTGTGTGGAGTATTGCTTTGGCATAATTATAATTCATAATTATTCTAATAGATTTTCTAAAGATTTAACTTTCATTTCTTTTAATTGCTTGACTGCTTCAACAACTTGTGCGGAGTCTTGGGCAAGATCATCAATTAATCCGCCCTGGAACATTAGCTCATCTGCAAGTTCATTGTCATGCGGATCATAACCTTGTAATGCTCTGGCTTCATTTGCGGTTATAATTCCAGCTAACTTATCGGATCTAGCCATTTCCCTAATTTCTTTTTCATCTTCATAATTTGAAGGCAAAGCTTGGAATAATATTCTGTCAAGTCCTAAACGTGGGAATAAAATATTATTAACAATTTGCTCAAATTCAATCTCTTCTGGTCTGATTACAGATTCATAGAACTCACGCTTGATTACCTTCAAGTTAGAATATTGAATGCCCTCTGTATATCCCAATAATGAAGCGTCAACACCGAATGCCACGACTACTTTTTTTGTATAAAATTTTCGTGATTCAAGATATTGCATGTCTTTTTGTGTTGGCGTGATAGTTTTAATATCCTTGACAAAGGGGATAATTCCAGTCTTCCATTGATTTTTTGAGCCTTTGAATTTTGCCTCAACCTGTTCTTGTAATTGCTTCGCCTGTTCTGCTGATAAGTTTTGGTCGATAATCATCAAATGAGCTGGCACAGCTGAATTTTCGTAAAAATTATAATTACTCACTTGCGAAGAAAGCTCTGTCCGAGCATCCCACACAATCGATTCTATCGGCGAAACCCCCAAAAGTGGATTAGTTGTTGATAAATCAAGTACAGAGTGAATAATCTGTTCTGGCTGGAATATGATAGGATCATAGCCTTGAACTCTTTGTGTATATTGCTTGATCTTGCCATACTGATCGGCTGTTACATACATTGTTCTAGGATCTATGCTTCTCAAACCTAAAAAATCACCATTAAGAGATTTTTGGATTAGCAGGTAATGATTGCCTGCAATACATCTATTCCTTACCCAATTTCTTTTTAGCGATGAAAAAGGCAATGTAGCAGAATCAAGAATTGATCTTGCCGTGAATGCTTGTTGCGAATCTGGGTCTTTATCTTTATTGGTTTTATCAACAATTTTAAATCCTTCTTTGAGCGTGTTGTCCTCTCTACGTTTAATTGCCATCTTAATATCTACAACCGAATTATAGAGATGATAGAGTGTGTCAATGTCAATTCTCAACGCCGAAGAATTATTAAAAAGATCAGAAAGGGAATTCTGCCATGCACCATATTGATAGGCTTGGTAATTTGCTTTTAGCAAATAATTGTAGAATTTTTGGCGAATAATATTAGCGATTTTCATAGAAAAATTGGCGTAAAAATATTAAGTTGCCTCAATATAAAGTACGTTCGCATCATAAGTGCATCCGCAATATCTGGTGATCTGCCTATATTCTGCTTAATCTGATCTTTTGGAATTAATTGAATCTTAGAATCCTTGTCAATATCCTTCTGCTTAACCTGCTGTAATTCCTCAACAATCATCTCCTTAATTGTTTCATCTTGACAACACAATTTTATTTTAGCTTCTTTTGCTAATTTTGCAAATTCAAAATAACATTGTGTCTTGAGATTAGCATAATTTACTTTTAGCAATTCATTTTCTGGCTGAATTGGTGATGAATTATTAATAAATCCTTTACAACCATCAAACTGATCTACAACCCCACCACCTACACCATCTTCATCAACAACGACATGACTTCTTTGAATTTTGAATTTTCGACAAAGTCTCTCCAACTCTGCCACGACTTCGGTGGTTTTCGTTTTCGCAATTCTCTGTATTTTTTTACATTTCAATCCTTGCCAACGTGTGATCACTGTTGAGTCAGCTCCAAACCTAGCCACATCACAAGTAAGATATTGCAGTTCATCTTCTGCTGTGCTAACTGGATTGGTAAACAAATCAATAATATCATCGTATTCAAGAAGCTTAGCTGGATCATCATCATATTCCCAATTCCCATGTAATAACCTTTCTTTTGTGTTTTGATCTTTGATATTTTCAAGGTTTTTTATGTAATGCTTGGAAATAAACGGATTATCTTTTGCCAAAGCTTGAATAAATTTTTTGTCAGATGGCAATTCGTTTTTTTTCCACGGATCGTAAAATTCTTTATAAAGCCATTTTTTTGTAGGATTACAAGTCAAGAGAGTTTTAGGAATAAGTCCATATTCATCAAGCTTGAATCTTCGTCTTGAATTGAGAACATCAATTGCTTTTCGACTTATTTGAGAGGCTTCATCAACGAAAGCCCCTGTTATCTCAAGTGATCCAAGAGAGTCAAAGTCAGGATCAGAAGGATAATTAAACAATTCTTTAAACAAAATTTTTGAGTTATTTGTAAAAATAATAGTGCCGTCAATTGAATTATATTTAAAATCTTTTCCTGCTTTGATTTTCCATTTTTGACAAACTTCAAAAAAGGTGGCTAATGTGGTTTCTTTTAAGGTTTTCAAAACTTCACGAGCCATAACCCAACGAGTGCCTGCATATTGTCCGCACATGCTAATCAGCCAAGCACAACCTAAAAAAGATTTCGCTCCGCCTGCTCCACCACCGAACAGTAATTCTGTTGTCGTTAAGTCAGTGAGATATTGCCAAGCTTCACTTTGTTTTTGAGTTTGAATCCATTTTATTTCCTTCATTTTTAAAAATCTCAATTTTTAAATTAAAACCATTTTCGGTCAATTCGTCAAAATCACCCTTCAATCCAAATTCTTTTTTCTTTTTTCGTTCAAGATATTTTAGTGAAAATTCTTTATCATCTTTTATGCCCTTAACTACTTCCTGCCTTGCTTGTAGACACGGCAACTCGCTACAAAGCTGTTTTATGGTGGAAAACGAAGCGTGTACTTGACAAAAGTATTTATACTGGTCTAGCGTTATTCCTGCGTACACACAAGCCTCCATTACCGAGGAATCAATCTTAAAAGCTGAAATTAATCTTTCGGTCTTTCCACGACTTAACCACCACGCATTTGAACTATCAACAACCTCAAGATCAGGAAAATACTTATCAGTAATTATATAAGCAATTTTAGGCTTTTTAGCTTTTTCTTGAATGAATTTTTTAGTTGGTGTCATTTAATTTAAATTTTAAATAAATTAATGAATTAATGTTCTGATTAGGATAACACTCATCTAATATTTTCTGTAAATCCTGAGTTGTAGCTATTCCTTCATTATTTAATATTTCCTCATTAATTTCGTTTAATTCTTCAATTACCAAATCCATATCCCAATCACCCATCTCAGCAATTCTGTTGTCTGCTAATCTTAATATTTTAACTTCTTCATGTGTTAGACCTCAATTCTCACACAAGGGACTTCATCATTTTTTAGTTCTAACATTGCCATAATTCTTCCATGTCCTGCTATTACATTATTTTTTTCATCAATTAAAATTGGCGTAGTAAAGCCAAACTTTTCAATATTTTTTTTCAATAATTCAATCTGTTTTTCTGGATGTTTCTTAGCGTTTTTTTCGTAAGGCTTTAAATTTGATATTTTTATATTTTCAATTTTCATTTTTTGAAAGGTAAAATTTTAAATTCAATAAATTCCTCCCCTTTCTTAGTTTTCACTTTCTTAATTTTTGCTTCTTGGATTCTGTTGTCATTGAATCCATATTTTTTTTGTAAAATATCTTGAAAAGGTTTGATCATATTATCATAATCGCTTGCCATGTTGCTTATACCAAAAATTAGTTCAATCGTCAAATCACCTTCTGGAATATCAATATTCGGAAGAGAATAAAAAACTTCTTGCTCATAAATTTTATATTTTTGAGTTTTGAATCTTTGTCCTTGCCACACTTCATTGACTGATAATGGTTTAATTTGTATTTTTAGCATATATTTATTTTTAAGTTTATTAAGTTTTGTTCTAAATCGGATATTAACTGGTTATTACCATCACAAAATGCATTATCTATTTGATTGTAATGGTTCGCTGGAAGTAATTTGCTTTTAAGCAGTTCAAGTACCACTTCCAATTCTTCCTTTCTCCCTTCTTCCTCCGCTCTCTTCAAATCAATTAATTCCTCATAAGTTAGCTTAACAAGATCACATTTATTGATTTTCTCTTTATCTTCTAAGCCTCGTTTGTAGCCTTCTTGTTCTATTTTTTCTACTTCTTTTATTATATCGTTCACGCTTAATTCTAAATATTTTAATTTCCATAATTGTTCTTTTAATTCTTCCTTCCAGTTTTTCATTTTGTAAGGTTAGGGGTTATTCGCTAGGGATTAATCGAGTAGGGTTTGGCAATAAAATCATTTCATATTCATTTATTGTAGAAGGCGTAGGTAGATCATTATCGTCAAGTATGGCAACACTGACTGGATCAAGCATTATTTCACAAACGTGTTTAAAAGACAAATTTTTTGAGAAATAAATTGTGGCACAATATGGGCAAGAAAACCGATTCATATATAAATTAATAAGGTGGTAAAATTTTATTGAAATTTTCATTAAGCTTTTCAATCATTTTTTCTGTAAATTGATTATAATAATCTTCAAAATTTTCTGCAATACCATAGCCATAAGCTTTTCTTTTTTCGTAAATTAAACGAATAAGATACCTAATTTTCTGTGACTGTGTTTATTCTTTTTTCATTTTTTTAAAATTAGACATTTTTTAAGTTTAAGGTTATTGAATAATTTGAGTAATTGTTGTGTTTTCAATCAACAAAACCTCATAATGGCGACGGGATTACTGTAATTAATGCGTTTTGCATAAATTAAAAATTAGTTTTTAAAATTGATTTATTTTTAATTTTATTTAAAATATTTTGCTTTTCTTTCTCCGTTGGTTCACGACCAATACGATTGAAAAAATCCTTAAATCTCATATTGATAGTTTGTTTTGTTGTATCTGTTACCATCTCCCCTCCAATTCTTGTGTCTAAAGAAATTATGTATAATTTGTCGTATTGATCACGAAGCTTTGACGTAGATAAAATGTTTTTTCGCCAAAAAACGCTCCCTGCTACCCAATTAATGATTTCATCAATTTCTTCAAAAGTTCGCTTGTCAACTCTTGACATTAAATCAATATTTTTTGCCCATTTTTGAAAATCTGGTTTTTTATAATTTGGATTTAACAACTTGATGTTATTGAAAAGCTTTTCGCTTAAAATCATTTCATTTGATTTGCTTGAATAGATTTTTTGCTGAATAGATTTTTTAATTTTAGAATCTTTTTTTTCTAATAAATCTAAATTTTCGTTTTTTACAAAAAACGTATTATTTATATTCTTATAATTCTTATCATTCTTATCATTCTTGTTTGTGTTTTTCTGTTGTCTCGTCTGATGTTTTTCTGTTGTCTCGTCTGATGTTTCGTTTTGTTGAAATTCGTTATAATTAACTATCTCAATTTGGCTTAGAATCTTACTTCTATGCTGTTTAATCTGTTGTCTCGTTTCGAGCCAATCTCGAAACCTTCTCACCTTCATTCTCGACCATTTCCATCTTTTGGCTAAATGCTCTTCCGAAAAGCCAATGAACCCTCTTTTTACCTGAATTTCATTCCCACGTAAAAAAAACATTCTATCTTCATGATTAGCTAATAATAACAGATCAATCCAAGCTTGAGTTTTTGTGAATTTTTCAGAAAAATAAAGCTCAGAATCTTGCATCTGTCTATATAATTTTATCCAACCATTTTGTTTTTTTTCAGGCATTTTTTGAAAAAAGCGACAAATTAATAATAATCTAAATTCTCCCCAAAAGCAAGATAATAAGTGTCGCTTAATGCCTATAGCCAATGGGGAGAATTTAGATTATTAAACAAAACAAAATTAAAAATAACAAGCTAAAAGCCCTCCTACTATCATCGCAATCATGGGAGATAGTAGAGCTAAGACGACAGAATCATCTTCACTCCCATTCAACTTTTTATTCATTTCGGAAATTTCATAAAAATCCATAATTTAAAATTAAGAAATTAATTGAAATTAGCATTATAATTATTAATTGAAGTTGCTGTGATCTTCCATCGTGCCTGCGTAGCACAAGAGAAATTATTGGCTTCTAGTTTGTTGTTGTGAATTAGCTTGCGAATAGACCATACGCTAGGGCAATTCACAAGAAGTTTTGAATCCGCAAGCTGTTGCGGAGTATATAATTTTTGATTTTCCATATTTATAATTTTTTACAAATTAAGTTTAGCTAACTTTTGTCAAGTTTGCAAACCTAAATTAGGAAATATTTTATTAAATTCATTTGGAAGTTTAGTTTTTTCATGTTTTTTTAATTCTCGTCTTATCTTCTCTATTGGAGCTGTTTCGATAACATATAACTCATATCCGCATATCGTAACATTTAGTTTTTTAATTTTCATAAATTAATTAATTGGCGGTAAAATTTCCTCTAAAATTTCATAAGTTTTAAAGGTTAGTTGGAGAGAAGATTTTTATCATACAGCCACCTATCCATATTAAAGGTTAAGGATTAAATAATTAATTGATTAAACCTATCTTCCTCAATATTTCTATCAGTAATCTGTCCGCAGTGAAGACAAATATGTCCTCTCGTGCCTTCTCGTACCTTGTCAACTCTTTGCAGTAATTCTGTTTGATCGGTCCACAAGTGACGTTCTAATACTTGGTATTGGATGAATTTATATAGTTCTAATATTGTTTCAAGAATTAGTTTAGCTTGTTCAGACGGTAATTGATTTAAAATTTCAAAAGTTCCAGTTAAAGATTCACTTCGTTTTTCCAAATCTTCAAGCTCTGCTTCGCCCTGCATTTCCACCCTATCTTCACCGAAAACATACATAGTATCATGTGTGCGAATATAAGCTTCTTTATCCATAGTTTTTTAATTAAGAATTAGTAATATTAAAATATCTTTTCATTTGTTCATACTGTGTTAATAGTGTCTTGCCCTGTTCTGTGATAACAAACAGCCTGTTAGATCCAAAGATTAAGTGCTTATTTTTAAGGATTTCTATTAACTGATGAAATCTCTGATAAGACACTTTAAACTTTTTATAATTTAGGTAAATGTCGGGATAGTCTCTTACGTGTCTAAGTATTTTAAAATATTTAATTGAGCGTAGTTTGATTGGTATATACATTATGTAATTTTAAGTATTGGGTAATGTCTTCCAGCCAGCATGGTTGCAAATTGTATTTTTTCATAATCAAGGTTAGTCTCCTTAAAGCAGTTTGTAGCTTTAATGATATTACTTCTTAAATGAGTAGCAACGATTTGTTCGTTCTTTGACATGTTTCTTTATAAGTTAATTTAAGAGTTAAAAGGGTAAATCTGCTGGAATTACTTCGTTTGCTGGTTTGCCCTCTAGTGTGGCAATTCTTTTTTCGTGTTCATTACTTGCTTTAACAAGTTTTTTAACTGTTTCAGCCATAAAGTCTTCTGTTGTTGGCAAGGTGGCACTCCATGAAGTCTTTACTGCCCCAGTCTTGTCAGTATACTCTTTAAGTTTAACATCAACTGTTACCTCATCTCCAACCTTCCATTGAGCCACTTGATCATTGTAAGTAATATTAATCCATTCTGTCTTACCTTCTACTAAAAAGCCTATAGTCTGAAATGTTTTTGGTTTGTTTGTTTTTTTATCTGTATAGTTAATAGTCCTTGGTTCAGGAGCTATCCTTATAAGTTTATATTTTTGCATATATATAAAATTAAGAATTAATAGATATTAAGAGCCATAGCCAGAGCCAGAGCCAGAGCCAGAGCCAGAGCCAGAGCCAGAGCCATCGCCATAGCCAGAGCCATAGCCAGAGCCAGAGCCAGAGCCAGAGCCAGAGCCATCGCCATCGCCAGAGCCAGAGCCATCGCCAGAGCCAGAGCCAGAGCCATTGCCATAGCCAGAGCCAGAGCCACGCATAAAAGTAGTTGTTATTGTTTCCATATAGATACTGAATTAATTGATTCTTGAGCTAGTTGAGTACAGGGGATAACCTCAATTACATTATAAACTTTGTGATCATTAATCTCACAGGGGAATTTACAGTTTTCAGGTTTTTTAACGCCTTCTACTGCAAGCTGTGATAGTGAAGCCGCCCCATCCCAATACCATAACCTACGGGATTTTTGGAGTAATGCACACTTAACAAAATTTTCAGTCCACTCTTTCTCAACATAAGCGGCAAAAACGCCAGCGGAATAAGTACGAACAATGCAATACGCCATACCTTTCAAGTCTAAGGCTTTAGCATTTTGTGTCGCCATTGATAATGGCATGTATTCAACGCCATTAAGCACTATAATGTCTTTATTTTTAGACATAAAATTAAAATTAGGAATTAAAATGAAATTATCTTTTTCTAGTAACCATATCAAAGTCCTCCATAACCTCCACGCCTTCAATTCTAAGCCCCATTTCAACAGCCTTTTGAAGTTTTTTCTTGTCTATAGTTAAATATTCATAAGGCAACTTTGTAATATCAATCGTATCGAAGTTAGTTATAACATATTTTTTCTTCCTATACACAGTCCCAGCACCAGTTTGTATCTTGGTAGGTGGTAGAGCGATTATCACCTGTGTTTGATTGTCTAGCACTCCTTGTGCTGATTCTGCTAATGCAATATTGGTTTGGATAGCTTTATCTATTTCTATTTGTTCTTCAAAGCTAGCATTCTTGGATTCCCCTAGCAGTCTTGCCACCTCCTCTTCGGCTTTAAACCTTTGGTCTTCCTGCTCTTCTCTTTCTATTCTCTCCTTTTCTCTTTGTAGTCTCAAGGCTTCCTGAGCTTTTCTTTGGTCTTCCTGCTGTTTTCTTTTAATCGCGGACCTTACCAAATCATCTTTATTTTCTATTAATTCATATAACGGCTTGTATTTATCCTTAATCCCTTGAACTTCTAATTCTAAGGGTTTTATCTGTGCTTTTATTGGGTCAATGAATTTACTCTCATCATCTTTTACATGTTTTTTGTACTGCATTAATTGCAATAAAACTTCACCACTAGCTTTTTCCTCTTCATCAGTAGTAATATCAAGGTTAATACTATTAATAAAAGGATTAATGACTTCTAGTAATTTTGGAATACGATTTTGGACTGTTATTAGGTTTTGCATATTTATTTATTATTTATTTATTTAAGATTTAAACCTTCATGTTTATAGTAATTATTATTATCAAGGGTCTTCAGTATCTTTCAGTGTTAAAATACTGCCTACCTTAACTTTCTTATTTTTTTCTATAGGCAACCAACAAACCATTTTTTCTTCATTACACTGTAATACACATTGTACGCATCGCATAAATTAAAGTTATAAATTAATAAAATTATTTGTTAAGTTTTAAGTTTTTCATTTTGTAAGGTTAGGGAGTATATATTCTTTATAATATTTTCTACACCTCATTACGCCATGTTCTGTGCATTTGCTTCGGCAATCCCAATCCATATTTGAGTTTGTATCACAATAGTCTCCGAAACCCTCTTCATGTGTAGCGAATAATTCTACCGCTTTTTTCATTCCATCTATGAAGCCTTGCTTATAATCTGGATTGTATTTTTCTTTATTGGTCATGGGTTAAAATTTAGTAATTATTTAATATTATTAAATGGAGAATTACTTGCAGTATCCCGATCCCAAAGAGGAATTTCGTTTTGAACTGTTTCCTTTCCCCCTTTCTTATCTTCAATTAGTTTTTCTTCTACCTTCGCCTCAATGACTGGCTTAGTCGCCACACCCCCCTTAATCTTCTTAATCTCATTGTTTATGTACGTTTCAACTATTTTGCTTAAATAATCTAATCTTTTCTTGCCAATCTCTTCAAAACTCTCACCCTCATAAACCTCTTTTAGACAAAGAAAAGGTTTTTTCTTGTCCCATTGATTAGTAGGCAGACAAATATCAGCCGAACTTGAAACCGTAATTTCAATTTGTTTTAACATAAACTTAAATATTATTAATTGCAGTTTTGGTAATATTCTTCTTCTTTTTTCTGCTCCTCTTCTTCCTCAACTAAAATATCAAGGAATTGTTCTACTTCATGGGGAATGTTAACATACGAAGCTCTGGCGATGTCGATTAATTGGTCTATTGTGAACATAACCAAGAATTAAGAATTAAAATTTTCTATTCCAACACAATTTTCTTTTACAATCTCACCGTAAGGGTCTTCAAACTCTTCTAATACAAACTTCTGTTCGATTGAAGGGTCAATTGCTTTAATCGTTAAGGCAATGATCATCTCCAAGTACTCTATAGTAACATAAAGATTACCGTATCCGTATCGACTCTCAACGACCACAGCCCCTTTGTCTTTTAAAGCTTCTAAGACCGCATAAGAGGCGATCTGTTCCGTGTCATGAGACGGTAGTTTTTCAAATTCATTCATAAAAATAAAATTAGAAAATAAAATGAATTAAAGTAAAATAAAATATTCACAATCTGGACAGTCGCAGATCATAGCTTCCGCAAATAGATCGTCTTCGTTTGTGTTTGTTGTTTTATATAATAATATTTGTTCTTGCACTAATTCTGTGTTGTGCAAAGGGCAGTTCATTTTTTGAAGAAATTTAAAAATTTAAAAAATCCAAATGAAGTTCTAGTATAGATTCTATTGTAGATTGATCTATGTGGATCAGTTACGATTCCAAGTCCATTCGGAACTTTCAGCCTCATATTGTGGCGGATAATCCGCTTAATAGATAATCTTGCCGAAATTCGCTTATTAAGCGAAAAAATGCGTAATCCAAATTTCATAATTAATTATTATTGAACAAACCAAGTTTAGCAGAGTTGTGTCAAGTTTGCAAGTGTTTACTCTTTACATCTCTATCGATAAGGTAAGCAATCAGCTAATAACACCTCTATCATATTACAATACATAATCTCTCTTCTGTTCGCCTCGTACGGCAGAGGGGAGATACCCCTTAGTCTTTATTTATTTCTTAACCTTAATTTTATGAAAACTTCATGCACATGTGGACAGCTCAACAAGGCAATGTCTGCTTATTGCGAAAATTGCGGAGCTTCAATGACTACATCTTCTCAATTTTCTAAAAAAAGTAAAAATCAAAAATATACTAATAAAATAATAGAAGGAGCAAAAGGTTACTTCATCTCAATAAGCGATGATGAATGTTCTCATTGTTTTAAACAAAAAGAAGTAAAAAATCTCGAAGAAAAAACGGGATTAAAAAGACAAGAATTGGCTGACTTCATTGCTTCTCATACCACCTCCTTATCTTACCACTTCAATGGTAAGTACGGTCAATCTAATATTCAATATGATATTAGAACAGAAGGAGAAAAAAGAAAAGATGAAGAAAGAATTGCTAATTTTAAAACTGAAAGAATTGTAAAAGAAAAAGAAAAAATGCAAAAGAAAGAAATTGAAAAGAAAGAAATTAAAGAATTTTTTGAAAAAAACCCAAAAGAAATACAAGTTATCATAGGAACGGTAGAAGCCCTTGGCACAATGCCAATAAGAAAAATTATCAACTCGTACACTAAATTCAACTATAATAATATTCTCTATTCATCTTTTGGTGAAATTCAAAAAGATGAGACGTTACCTCAATCAGTTAGAAGAGTAATATATGATATGTATTTTACTTTGTCAAATACAGCAGATAATAATAATCACAATCAATTTCAAGAATTTTCATTTTTTTGTCCAATATTCAATAAAAAAGATGAAGATGAAAACGGCAAATTTTTCAAATTAATAAAAGAAATCGAACAAAAACACATGCAATCTTAATTAATTTTAATTTTTAATTTAAAATATATGTCAAATTATGAACAGCAAGAATTAGAAGAAGTTGTAAGTGACTTCTTAGAATCTTGCCATCGAACGGGTCATCATGACTTAGATGATAATATAGCTTACTTTCTGCAAGAGAACAATCACATAGAGTTAGATGAGAACGAAGTAAGAGAGATTTTTGAAAAATATGATGAATAAAATCTTTATCTTTAACTTAATTTTTATGAACCAACAACAATTTTTAACAAAAATCAAGGAATTTAAAATTTCTTTTGTCGAAATCCTCACTATAATTCGTAACCATCTTTTTTTGACTGAAAGATTGAAGAAAGGGGGACAAATTTCACAACAAAAACGAACACACGAACAAAGGCGTGAATACGCCTTGAAAGCGTGGGAAACAAAAAGAAAAAAGAAGACAAATTGACTTTTTTACTTTTTATTTAAAAATGCTTAAATTGTCAAGCCCAACAAGGAATCTCTCTAATGTCATCTCTCCATTTTGTGCTAAAGCCCCTATATTCCGCATTAATGCTTCTAATTTGTTGTCGCCAATAATGTCTCGTGGGTACATATCCTCTTCAAGATATTTTTCGGCTTTTTGCCATGATTTTAAAGCCCAGTCAGACACAAAAGCCTTAGGTGGCAATGGCACATTGTTATCTTGGAAATGCCCCTCGTCATACCCCCATAAATCTAAACCACAATCCAATCCGCAAGCTATTCCTATGTTAGCAAGATCACGCCATATACTAGGATCGTCAGGATAAGGATCAGAACCTTTTAATTTTATGTCTACAGCCAAACCAAACTGATGTTGGCTTTTCTGATTATATCCGTCTATTTGGCTTGCCCCTTTGAGATAACATTGGTTTTGTCTGCTTGCTGTTCTGTAAGTTTCAACAATTTCAATTCCTGGACATTTTTTAATAAATAACTCAACTTTTTTTCTAAAATTTGGCTGTAATTTATCTAATTTTTTGTAAATCATTTTGAAAAAATAAAAGAAAAGAATGAGATGAGTCCTATCGCTACAGCTCCCCAGACCTTATAATTTATAAATTTTTTAAATTCTTCAAGTTCTTTGATTCGTGCCTCTTGTGCATTGTCTTTTTCTTTTGTTCCTGCCAAAAAAGTACGCAAATCTATTAAAACACTTTGTGTTTGGGCTAATTGTGAAGGAAGAGTGTATAATGGACTCAATTTTTCTTTCAATTCGGAGATTGACTCTTGAGTTTTGAATTGATATTCGGTGAATTTATTCTTCCATTCGTGAGTTGATTCCTCGATTTTTGTAAATCTGTTCATACATTCGGCATAATTGATACATTTTGCCATATTTTATTTTTATTTTTAAAAAAATTAATAAATAGTATCAACACCACGAATTACAGCTTCACATCTCCATGTAGTAGCATCAGTATATCCTCCATCGTCAATTACAAATGTAACTCTAAGATTCGTACTATCCACACTTATATTAGTTATACTTATTCTTATTCCATTAGCACCGTCTTGAGCTGTAGTAGTGGGGAAAGCAGTGCTTGCACTATTTTGTCCTATTTTAAGAACTAAAGTTGTAAGAAAACCACTGGTAGTATCTTCTTGTGAAGAATAAAAAGTTATCTTATTCCCGCCTATTTTTCCCTTTATAATTCCAACAATAGCCGCATATCTAGCCGAAGGAGCTGTCATTTGTGCGTTTAGGCTAAACATTAATTCAAACATAGTAACATTACTTGTCCCTATTGCAATATCCATTGTGTAAGTACCTATTCCGTTGGCTTGAGTTTTGTTAAAAGAGCCACTAGATCCAGTATTGTGAACCATAGCATTAATAGCCTGTTTAACTCGTAATGGCGTCATCAATGTTGTATTGTTTGTCCCTGCCTCTGCCTCTGCCTGTGAAGCCAATCTAGCATCAATTTGTTGTTTTGTCCGTAGGGAAGTCATGATAACCACATTGCTTGTCCCTGCCTCTGCCTCTGCCTGTGAAGCCAATCTAGCATCAATTTGTTGTTTTGTCCGTAGGGAAGTCATGATAACCACATTGCTTGTCCCTGCCTCTGCCTCTGCCTGTGAAGCCAAGTCATTAGCTAGGGTATGACCTTGATATTGCATATAAGTACCATCATATAATAATTCTACTATCTGTCCATTCTTAATATCACCATCAACAAGATCAACATCTCCTCTTTTTTTGATTGTTTTTGACCCTAACCCATTAATATTAACTGTACATGCCCCAGTAGGAGCAAAATTAGCTTTGAACTTATATTTTGCCCCAGTTGTCAAGGCTGTTATTGCAGAATCAAGAGTTAAAACATAAGCATTCGCTGAACCTGTAGCAGTCGCATAATCACCGCCCATTTGGAGAATATCTAAGCGTTGAGCATTATTATTGGCAGATGTTACGGTGTCTCCACCTACCTTAGTCGTTGATGTTATTAATGTTGGCATAATTATTAAGCATCTGCGAAGTCGAATTGACTTCTTACATTAAGTGATTGAGTTGCTGATTTGACTTGTGTTTCAGTCCATCTATTGACTATCTGCCCTGTATTAGCTCCTGCTCCACCATCAACAAACATAGCAAATTCCTCATGGGTATCGGTAGCATCGCCAGCCCCAATGTAAGTTTCAGCAATCATTGAAGTCGTTGTGAATATTCCAGTAGTCAAGGCTTTTCGATATGTCTCATTGCCAAGAGTGGCATCAGCAACAACCGCACCAGTATTATCATCTCCAAGAGCTGTATAATTAATAATATTGGTATAAGTCGTATCGCCTGATAATAATCTCGCAAATAATGTCCTGCCGATTGTTGTTGTGATGTTATGGCATATTTTTTGAGAAATAAGAAAATTCTGATCTAACAATTTAATGTAAGATTCAAATTCAAGATGTAATTTTTCATAAATTTTTCTGAAATAAATTGACAAATCAAATTTTTCTTTTCTAAATTCCTCTTCGGTAAAATCGCCTTTTATAAATTTTATAAATAAATTAAAAAAAGCTATTTGATTTTTTTTGAGTTGAACTTGTCGAGAATTTTCTAAATTTAAAATCCTATCTGAAATTGACAAAGCTTTAAAACTTCGTTGATCGTATAAGGATAATAGCTGTACTCCTTCTATAGCAATCACCGCATTATTTTTTGCTGTTTTTTGAAGCATAAAAAGAATTAAATTTTTTGCCTCAATTTCGGAATTAATTTAACACATTTTTTTTAAAAATCAAAATTAACCAAAATCACAAAGATCAAATCTTGTTGGAATATCTTGACCAGTCGAAGGCTCGAATTGCCACGTGCCACTCGTTACTGGATAGATATTGTTCGTGTCTGACGCGTCTATATCTTCTAATGATACTACCGGCTCGAATCCGCCAAGAGCTGTAGCATTCGTATCATTAACTGTTATATCCTCATCTGCATTAGCTTGTTTAATAATTAAGGCATCTGGATTAACTTCAATCTTATCTTGAATTGATAATAATTTTTGGAAAAATTCAAAAATACCGAATAAAGTTGTTCCGAATTTTATCGTATACACAAAATAATCTTTAAATTCTCCCATTCCGCTTCTGTGTCTCTTGGCTGATACTGATTGAATAACATATTCGGTATTGATCCCTCGCACGTTATCCTCAATCGATATTAGCTGTCCAGCCTTCAATCCCTGCTGATCAGTTTTAAAACTTCCAAAAATTAAAGGATTGGAATATACCTGCACTTTAGCTCTGCCGATTGTTAAGGCTGTGTATAGATCTTCAATATTATTGTCAACATAAGGATCAAGATCAAAAACGCCATCGCCGAAGCCAAGAGCTTTCATTCCTGTTACACTTGCGGAATCCTGATAAGGTACTTGTATTGGTACTTTTTCATAATATTCTAATTTTAGAAAAGTCCCAGATTGTAGCGTGGCTGTTGCTGTAGCTGATTTGACACTTTTTTCATTTGAGTTATAAAGATAATTAGTTGGCGATGCATCCTCGTCAATTCCTTCAATTCCAAGAACCAAAGCCGTATCGAATTTTGAAAAAGTATCACCTGTGGTTTGTCCTGTTACTGCTTCAACTGTGAAGTTGTGAGCATCAACTTTGGTAATTTGTCTTACTGCATTTGATCGTGTTCTATTCACGATATGATCGCCAGTAACTAATCCATGACTTGTTGCTGTAATATTCGTTGTTGTTGTCCCTCCTTCACAAGTATCGGTACTCGAATTATCGTCAAGAGTTGCTACCAATCCAGAGAATTTAGATTTTAAAATCCATTCTCTCAATACTCCATCGCCTTCAAAAACCTGCGAATAAGTACTCTCCGAAGTCATTAATCCGCCTTGTATTAATATACTATTACCAAGTTGACTGACATCAACTTCGATCTCAAGATCAGAATAATTACTGGATGTACTTGTCAATGCAATCGGAGCGATTTCAGTTTCGTTCGGCTGAAAATGTATATCTCGGTCATAATCTATCCACCAGATATATTCCCAACTCTTAGACAGTAACTGCATTAAGCTTGTTGGCTTCATCTGTGGACTTCTGAACTCTGTAATCACTGCTGTTGAATGCACATGCTTTTTTGTGAAACTATTATTTTGTAAAATTCTAATTCCTTGAGCTTTAACAGATGATGAAGCTGATTGATATACTGATATTGAGCAATAATCCATACTCGCCCAGTTAGGAGTGCCAACTGGCGAGGCAAGAATTCCCCCTGTTCTATCTTTCTGCAAATCTAAATAATAAGGATGCCAATCTCCATCGGTTTCAATATCATTAATTTTCAAATCTAAAGCTAAATAATTGCTTGAATCTGAACCGATTTTCACACGAACAACTGCATTATTAGCATCAACTGTATTATCGAGTTTTGCATAATCACTAAATTTTAGCCAAATTTCTAAAATTCCAGAAGTCGGATCGCCAGAACTAACCCCCACAAATTCAGAAACATCTTGAGCCGTTGGAGTTGCTGACCATGTGGCAGTACCACTAGAGAATGTCCATGATAATACTGTACTAGCATTGCCCTCCATATAATCAGAGCTATCTATAGTAGGATTGCCTCCGTCTCCTGATTCGATCCATTCCGCCTGGACAGCTGAATTGTCATCATAATCCATTGTGTCAATTGACACATCATAATTAATCAAATTGACAACTGCATTAATAATATATCGTGAATCTACATTAGTCCAAGAATCAGTTATTAATTTTTTATCAAAAATCTTGTTGTAATCTACGCATTCAATATCATATTCAAGATTTTCTCTTACATCAACATTGCTATCCTTGACCCTCGCTACTACACCACCAAATGCAATTCTGCCTATCTTATCGCCTGCTACTACTGCGGATTCAGGAATTGAAGTTAAAACAAGTTGTAATGTAGTTTCGTTATAACTGCTAACGGTTACAATTTCTTCATCAGCTTCATTAATTCTTAAATGCAATTCCTGTCCTGGATAGAACATATTTACATTTTTCTCAAAATATCCGTTCAAGGTAATTGTTGCACCAAGAATACTTGCTATTGTGTCGCCGATGAATATCCTTACATCTTGATATTCACTAGGTTTTGAATTTTGAAAAATCAAAAAATTACAACTATCAGCTCTTTGTTGCAATTCATTTTTGAATTGTAAACTTTGGGCTTCAACATCGTTAGATCTGTCCGTGGCATTGATATATGGGAATAGCATTATGCAGTAGCTTTAGCATGTAATTTGAATTTGTTAAATAACAAGTCTCCGTATTCTTCTGCGATCTCTCTGGAAGACACATTGCCATTAATTATAAGGTTAAAGGTGTTATTCCCTCCTAGTCCATTTCTAGCAAGATTTTTTTGTTGAGATGCATTTAAAATTAATTCTCCTGGAGTTAGCATAGCTGGCACTGTATCAGAGCCACGTGCTGACATGCCACCAGAAGCATAATATTTAGGTACAATTCCCCCTGTTGCGAATTGAATAGGCGGTAATGGTTGAATCTGCTTGCCTCCTACAGTGGCAGATAAGGAGTTAGCAATTTCAATCATTGAATTTATTTTGTCGATAATCCAATTAATCGAATCGGCAATTACGCTCTTAATATTCGCCCATACATCAGAAACTTTTTGTGAAATATTTTGCCAAACATTCGCCCAAATACTTTCAATTACCGCACCATTCGAAGTAAATTTTTCTTTTATATTTTCCCAAACTCCACCTAAAAATCCAATTATTACATCCCAAATATTTATAAAAAAATCAGAAATAACAGTCCAAATTGTAATCCATGTTTCTTTAATTTTTTGTAAAAATTCTGTTAAAAATTCTGCAAGTGCATTCCATATTTTCAGGCCTTCCATTACTAATGCGTTCCAGATTGCTATTGCAGTTGTCTTGATTGAGGTCCAGATTGCACCAACATTTATTCCAAAAGCTAAAAGAATTGCATTAATCAAGCCAATTCCAACCGTAAAAATATATGATATTGCATCCCATATTCCAGTGGCAATACTTGTTATTGTTGAAGAGATCGCCTCCCATGTTTCAGAAATTGAAATTGAAAGCAATAATAAATAGGTTTCTATATTTGTTTTTGTCGAAAACCATAAATTTGAAATAAAATTCAAAACAGTATTCCAGCGTTCTTTCCATTCATCAAGTGGGATGAGAATTTCCTGTAAAACCGTAATCAATAAATATATCCCTGCAATTATTGGAGCAAGAATTGTCAAAAAAGGAGCTAGAACAATAGCTAGAGTCTTCCAGTGTTCAACAACATAAGCTTGCACTTCACCCCAATTTCGCCAAACAAAAATTAAGCCTGTTACTACTCCAGCTATCGCCGCACCAATTGCGATAAATGGTGCAAGTTCAATCAGCAATGCCCCTACTGAAGCAATCAATAATACAATTGCCCCAACCAATACCCCACCAATTGCACCTGCAATTATGGGTATGACAGGTTCAAGTATTCTGAATGCTTCAGTTAATTTATTAATTATACCTTCAACACCACCAGCTCTTTCGACAAAATCTAAAAACGCCTGGACAACATTATTAATTATAGGCTGTAATCTAAATCCAAGTTCTTCCCAAAGATCACCAATAGTATTCTTCATTGCTTGAATACCACCCAGAGTTGTTGTTCTCATGGCTTCATTCATGCCACCAAAATTTTGTGCTAAAATTTCAGTTAATATAGAAGCTCTTTCGCTCTCATCACCAAATTTTAACATTTTTTCTTGTGTTTCCGAAAAAGTAACGCCTACTCTGGATAATGCACCAACTTGCCCCTGCATTACCTTCCCCACCATATTACCAAGATTAATCATGTCTTCTTCACTTACATTGACTCCCTTATTGGCAACTGCCATGTCAAGTAAAGCAGGTGTTAATTTCTGAATGGAGTCAGAAGTTAAAGCAAATGTCGCCAATTGTCCTTGTCCTATCATTATCGTGTCTCCTTCAACTACACCAAGATTTTGTAATGCCGAAGCATGCTGTTTTAATGCTTCTACTTGTTGCATTGTCGCATGGGAAGCTTGAATTGCTAACTGTGTTAATCTTGCCTCTGCTTTTTCTGATTCATTAGCAGAATCAAGAGCTTTTTTTGCGACTGCCGCTATGCCCACGCCAAATCCAACTATTGCCACACTAGCAATTTTTAATGAATCTGAAACGTTGGACATGTACGATTTTGTGTTGTTGGCAATCGTAGACATCTGTTTTGACAGCTCGTCTTTCAGTTTTAATAAAACGTTGATTTCTGCGGCTGTTGCCATATTTTATTTAAAATTATCTTTATGTTTTGCTTTTCTTTTTTCTTCTATAGCTTCAATATTCATACACTCAACAAGACATCTTATCCTGTGGCTATCTTCCTTGTCTAATTCGGAAGGTAAACAGTGGAAGACATCTCGGCATAATACTAATTCGCTATATTCTCTTGGGGCAGTTTTTGACTTTCCGCTTAAAAAATCAGAAAGTTCCCGCCCTAGTCTTTTGGGATTTCAGCTTTCAATAATTTCAAAGCTTTTTCATAAATTGTTTTACAATCAAGACTCGACAATTTTTTATCTAAATATTCTTGATCAAATTTTACTTCTTTCTCATTAATTATTAATTTATCAATTACTCCTAGAACTAGAATATCTTTTGCTTTTTCAATATTTGCAAATTTCAATTCTATTCCAGAACCTTTTGAGTTCATGGATTTTTGAATTATAGCTTCAATCTCTGAATCTGATTTGCCTTGTGTCTTAGCTTTTTTTACTTCTTCATTATCAAATTGCATAACTTGGCTCATATCGCCAGCTTGCATTATGTTATATTCTCGTTCAATTCCACGAGGAATAAAATCAAGTAAATGTGCCTCCCCATTAGATAATTTTATGACTGACATTTTTTTTAAAATTTAGAAAATAAATATTAATAACTTGCTGTTGCATTAATCAATAATGCTCTAGCTTCTCGACCATCAGTTTCAGAATAAAACCCTTTCCAATTTATTTCTTGATTAATTATTTCGCCTGATTTCATGTTAGTCTCAAAAGGTTCATAGTGAATTTTTGAAAAATCAAAACGTAAAGTGTATTTTTCCGCACTTGTTGAGATTAATCCACCTTCCGTTTTCCATCTCATAGCTTGATCAGAATCAAGTCTAGCATTTCGCACAAAGCCCTCATCTTGATAATAAGCCTTAATTGAACCAGTTGATCGGAATTGTTTTTGTAATATTGTTGTTGGGAATCTATCAACAATATCAGACCCCCCAGCTGACCATCTTTCCTCAAATTCATTGTTAAGAACAATTGAAAATTCTTCAATATAAGCTGTTGCCAATGTTGCCAATGTTGCTCCAATAGTTACTGTTGATCCACCTTGCCAAATGAATACATCACTTGTTGAATATGTGGCTGTTTGCGGAGCAAGCACAATTAAGTCCCCAACTTCAAGTTGAGTTTCAAGATTAGTAATTGGGATGGCTGTTTCTGTGCTTATTGTTCCAGTTGTGTGAGTCTTAACTCCTGTCGAAGCAAAATCCAAAAATACACCTGTGCTTGGTCTGAATACTTTAATTGTGTCGCCTCCTGCCGCTTTTAATCCGCTTGTTTGATCAACTGTGATTGATTTTGCCCCTGATCCTGCTGTTAATTGTGCCATAACTTTAGCATGTCGGAATTGTCCGCCACACATACATTTGACTCCGCATGTTATCTTGTTATCTGACATTCCCACCGCATCAAATCCAGTGAATCGTACATTATAAAATCTTATAGCATTATTGACATAATTGAATTGTAAAGTGTAAGTCTCATCAAGAGTAACAGGAAGATTTTGAGCGTGTCCGTAAACTGCCGCATCAAATCTTGTTATTGTTGCTGTTTTACTTGATGTTTCTCCTGTTAATGTTCCGCCTGTTAAGAAGTCGCCAGAAGCACCAGTTATCAATAAATAATCTCCACCATCGAAAGCCACAACACCAGTAATAGGCGTAACAGGAGTACTATCATGTACTGTTTCTCCAACCGTAAATGCTCCACTAGGAGCAGTAATAGGCAGATATGCACCAGAAGCGAACCCACCACAAACGCCATTCAAAAAATGACCAAATGTTGCTGGCTCTACATCTATATTGATTGTCCCAACTGGAGCAGGCAACGCTTTTTTAATTGATTTTTGAGCTTCTGAACGATTGCCGGCAATATAATTCCCATCAACTCCACCATAATCTGCCGCTAAGTCTTCATCATTGAGATAGAAAAAAACGTTAGGAATAACAGGAACTAGTGCAGTTTCTTTGATAAGTGAAGCCGAACATAGATTTGAAAAAACTTCATTTCCCATATTTTAAAAATTAATTTATAAAATTATTTAGATTTTTTAACATCTTTTTCATCTTCTTTTTTAAATTCTTCATCTTTGTTTTCTTGCTCTTTTGCTTTTTTTGTGTTTCCGTTAGTTTTAAATTTTGCCAATTTAGCAGAAACAAGCTGATCTGCTAATTGATCAGATAACCTTACTTCTATCCCTTGTGCTAATTGCGGACAATTTGGAATAGAAATATTGGATAGAGTAATGATTGTTTGCATTTTTGAAAAATTAAGGCGATAAAAAGTGCCTCAATTCTTCATTTTTATTTTAACATGTTTTAAGTTGTTTTCAATCCTTTTGCTGTCACGCCAATATCTACAAATAACACACTTAGATTTTCCGTCAAACCACTCTGGATTGAACTCACTGAACGAACTAGGGTACTGTATACATTTCCCCCTAGAGTCTGATTAGTTCTCAATCTGAATGCGTCAAGAAGATCATCAACAATACTAAGCATAAGATTATTTTGTGTTGAATAATTGGCTGTATTATCAATTATCACTCGAATAATAAAATTAGCCTCAAGCATATTCTGCCCTGTTGTAGCATAATCTTCATTGGCAGAATCATATATAATACAGACAAGCGGAGTAGCAGTAATCTGCGCAGGCATATAATCAAGCGTAGCACTGATTTCAGCTTGTGCAGTTTTGACTCCATCAACAATTGACTTTAATTGTGTTCTGACCGTTTGTAGACTCATATTTTAATTTTATTAAGATTTTGTGAGAATATTTCTATAATTTCTTTTTCTCTTTCTGCTAAGGCAGGGCGGAGATAGCCTTTATTATTATATGGCGGAATATTCCGAGGTGAATAACCAAACTCTTGAACTCTAGCGTAGATAACATCAGTACCAACAGAAGCTTCATAATCTCCAACTTCATTATCAATACTTCTTCTCAAGTTCCCAGTCTTATATGGCGATAGTTCTTTAGCTCTATTCTGCACTAGCAGAATACCAGCAAACAAGGAATCTTTCACCGCTTTTTTGACTTCGCCTGGATATTTTTTAATTAATTTTTGGAATTGTGAATCGTCAATTGTAATTGACATTGGATCATTCATGATCTTTATTGATTAGAATTTTTGAAAGTTTTTGGCTTCCCATATTGATCTGTTCAACCGCTTCAACATAATAATTCACGCTATCAATAACAACCTTATCTTTTCTTATAAGATTGGTTTGTGCTGTCAATAGATAGAATGCCTCTGCCGAATGATCTAATCCAAGCGTAGCTTTTGTTTTTCCATCAAGAGTAGCAAAAAACCCCATCATATTCGATAGTGTAGCTGAACCAGAATAAGCCCATTTTCCGCTTGTTTCAGTCCATCTATAAGTCGAATATGTAGCATTATAACGCATATATAGGCGTATATTGGGTTAATATTTTTTCAATAAAATTATTATCTTCCTGTGAGATTTGTAAATTCATACCCAACACGGATTGAGATTGTAAGCCCACAATGTCTCGCTGATTGAATAATTGAACGACCATAAGAGTCGCGCATAAAACTAAATCATCTGGCACATCAGTTGTCTTATATCCTGCTTTGTAGTTTAATCTTATTTGTCTTTTGCCGATTGGAGCTACAACATATTCCGTATATATTGTGTCGTCATCAAATTCGACTGTAGTTATAACCTCGTCTGTATATTCGTCCCAATCATTATTGGAGTCTCTTGCTTCGATCTTGGTTAATTCTGTAATTGGATGCTTATTTGTTTTAATCTCAAGTCCTCCAAGTCCTCGCACAATCTCATTCGTAACTGTTACAACTGCACTAGAATCTGTTGCCACTCCTGTTCTTTTAGTAATTACGTCATCTACTTGAGCAATTAATTGATCGAAAATAGAGTCGTATTGTGTAGACGTAGTACTGCCCCAAATGTGATATTTGACTTTTTCTTTTGTGGTAAATGCCATTTGACTTATTTAGAAATTGGTTTTTCGGTATATAATCTTAAAATTGTGAAAACAACACCCATTGAAGATATAATTAGTTCTTCTATATTCTGATCCCCTGTAACGAATAATCCAATACCTGTACAGATCGTAGCAATTCCGGTCCAGAATGTTTTGGATAAATATATTTTTTTAGTTTCCATTTTGTGAAAATTTAGTTTGTAAAAAATCTTTATTTTTAAATTTAGTTTTTGAAAAATCATAAGTTACAATTTCGCCTTGTATTATTTTTTCAATTGGATTGTCAAAAGAAATATTTGAAAATTCCTTTTTATTTTTTAATGCAATATTCCCCATATCTACATAATCCTGTAATTCATTCCAAGTAAGAACTTGAACTTGTTTTGTCTCGACTGGGGATACTCTATTATTATTGTCAATTGATATCGCAACAACAGAAGCCCCTATTGTTAGACCAATTGAAGTCCCAATTATTAATTTATTTTTTAGATTCTTCTCCATAAGGCACTAATTTTAAATTGTTTTTTTTGCCTGTTTCATCTGTTAATGGAATATTAACAAAACCATTCTGCTCAATCGAACTCACAACATCTTCAATACCTTTTTGATATCCAGTTTGAACCAAATTCAATCTATAATTTGTAATTAATTTTGGAACAAAAAACCCCAAAAAAAATGAAATTAAAATTGAAATAATAATAATTATTATTCCCCCTTTACCCTCAATTTTCATAAAAAAAAATTAAAAAATATTATTTACATTCTTTTACTTTTTTCCCACCAAAAAATTCTTGCATATCAATATATAATTCACATGCTTCTTCTGCATGTTCTCCTGCTTGATCCAAATTTCTTCTTACAGTATGTTCAATAGGAGTATCAATTTTTTCAAAAACAATCTCATCATAAATATACTGTGCATTCTCATATAATTTTTGTGCATTTTCAGAATTTTTTTCTGCACTAGTAATCAAATCTTTTGAAGAAGTTGAACTTGCAAAAACAAATGGGATTAATAACAAACAAATTAAAATTGTTAATAATGTTTTTTTCATAAAATAAAAGTTAAAAATTAATTATCTGATCGCGAAACTTCATACCATATATCATCACCCCCATCAAACATTAACATAATATTATCACCTTGACCTAGTATTATAGAAGCTCCACCAGCCAATGCCAATCCTGCCCCATCATCTAATTGTACTGTATTAGTTCCATGAGTTCCTTGAATTATTACAATTTGTCCATCAAGTCCTGATTGTACTTGTGGATCAGCTGTAATATTAATTGCTCCTCCATTCCCTGCAACTCGCTGAATTGGATTAGTCATGGTTATTCCACCAACTGCTGTAATTAGTGTGTCTCCTGATGGCGTAGCTAGAATTGAACTGTCAATCCAAAGTTCATCCGTTTGCAAATCAATATTTCCAAAATCAATTGTCCCTGTTCCTGTTCCTGTCGTTACGGAAATAAGATTTAAGCCTCCATCAAAATTCCAAATTAGATCTTCATTATAAGTTCCATTCGCACCTTGCATTTCAAGTGTTGTGCCATCAGTTAATAATGTGTCAAGTTGGATTGAGCCGACATTGGTAATGTTATTATCAGAAACATCAACCCCATTCGCTCCAAGATTCAAAGACCCAAAATCAACCGTTGTTACCCCTGTTGCCGAAGAAATCCCAACATTATTTGCGACACTTTCAAAATTCCAATCAAGAGCCTCATTATTCGATCCTCCTACTCCATGAATTTTAATTGATCCACCTGCAAAAGAAATATCTGTTGATCCTATAGGTGCGACCAATAATATTGTGCCAAAATCAATTGTATCAACACCGCTTGAAGTTGATACCCCTACAGTATTTGGCGTAGCTTCAAAATTCCAAGTTAGATTTTCATTATTTGTATCTCCTGTGTTCTGCATAAGAATAGTCGTGCCATCTGCTGTAATTGAATCCAAGCCTATATCTCCAACATTAGTGATATTATTTTCCGATAGATCAAGACCATTAACACCTAGATTAATTGAACCATAATCAATAGTTGTTGCACCTGTCGAAGAAGAAACGCCAATTTGATTTGAAGTTGTTTCGAAATCGAAGACTAAAGATTCATTATTAATTCCTGCTACGCCTGTAAATGTTAATATCCCACTAGGTATATTAATACTAGTTGTATTAATTTTGGCGTTAAGTGCTATAGCTGGATTGATGTCAATAGTCGTAACTCCAGTTGAGCTATTAATACCAATCATATTCGGTACACTTTCAAAATCAAGTGTCAAATTCTCATTGTTAGTCTGTCCTGCACCTCCAAGAGTTAAAGTATTCATTCCTGCGTTTGTTGTAAGGATAGATGCAGAAGTCGCACCACTGAAAGCCAAAACTCCAGTAGCTTCATCGATTGTTATATCTCCAGCGGTGAGATTGTCTGTTATATCCGCATCGTCAGTTGAGATTAAATTTTCAGCTGAAATTTCAGTAGTTGAATTTAAGTCTATTCCTGTATATGTTAAGTCAAGTACCCCTGTTGTACTTGTAACTCCAACAGTGTTTGCCACACTTTCAAAATTGAAAGTCAAGTTTTCATTATTTGTTCCAACTGCTCCAGAAATTGCTAAACTTCCACCTGGTACTGTTAAAGCTGAACTCCAAATTGCACCAGATAAATGTAAAGCAGGATCAAGATCAATAGTTGTAACTCCTGTATTGCTTGATATGCCAACAATATTTGCTACAGTTTCAAAATTAAATATAAGATTTTCATTATTTGTTTGATTAGCTCCGCCAAGAATTAAATTATTTTGACTTCCTGTTGTAAGAATAGAAGCCGAAGTTGCTCCAGAAAAAGCTAATACTCCTGTTGCTTCATCAATTATAACGTCTCCCACTGTTAAGTTATCGGTAATATCAACATCATCTGTAGACACAATATTTTCTGCTGAAACTTCTGTTGTAGTATTAATATCAATCCCAGTCAATGTTAAGTCAGTTGCTCCTGTTGTCGTGGAAACTCCAATTATATTTGCTAAAGCTTCAAAATTGAAAGTTAAACTTTCGTTATTAGTTCCGCCAACACCTCCTAATATCAAGCCTGCATCTGATAGAATACTGTCAGTTAATACATTAGAATCAAGAGATAACAAGCCAAGAGATAATTTGTTTACTCCTGTTGAACTTGATAAGGCTACTGTGTTTGCTGTTGTTTCAAGATCAAAATTTAAATCTTCATTATTTGTTCCTCCTATATTTTTTAAAATTATGTGTCCTGTTATATTATCCGCAGAGATTGAGTCAAG
>Ga0208957_1000476_pt1 | contig 32224 bp, 43 predicted proteins | sample RifOxyA1_FD_184029 | JGI IMG/M metagenome (GOLD analysis project Ga0208957, IMG submission 184029) | Groundwater microbial communities from Rifle, Colorado - Rifle Oxygen_injection A1 (SPAdes) | ecosystem: Environmental > Aquatic > Deep subsurface > Groundwater | place: Rifle, Colorado, United... | reverse complement strand
CCGCGCAGGACGCTCTGCCGGCGGAGCTGGGCGGATGCCTGCTCCGGCACCACGATCTCGCCCTGATGGAGGCGGTAGAGGCCCGTGCGGGGAACGTAGGGCGTGCCGGTCGCGTAGGAGGCAATGGGGGACTCCCCGCCGGCAGCCGCCGTTTGCGACGGCAGGATCAATTCGCCGCCGCGCAGCACGCTCTGCCGGCGGATCTGGGCCGATGCCTGCTCCGGCACCACGATTTCGCCCTGATGGAGGCGGTAGAGGCCCGTGCGGGGAACGTAGGGCGTGCCGGTTGCATAGGAGGCGATGGGGGACTCGCCGCCGGCAGCCGCCGTTTGCGACGGCAGGATCAATTCGCCGCCGCCCGAACCGCCGATGGATCGGTAAATCGTCGTGATATTGATCGTCTTGTCATGCAGGCCGGCCAGCGCCATCGAAATATCGTTTACGACCGGCGTAACCTGGTCGTTGCCGCTGATCGTGACGACTTTTTGCATGGCGGCGATCTGCGCCTCCAGCTCCGCGATGACGCTCTGGATGCTCCGGATCGATGCCACGGCTTCTTCGGCGGACTGTTTCAGGACGTCGCCCCAGGCGCGATCGGCCTCGATCTGCTTCTGTTTTTCGATGGCGAGCCCGTCCAGGGCCTGCCTCTGCAAATTTGTGGCCGCCTCGATGTCCGAGATGACGGAATCGACGATCCTCTTCCCGGTCATGATGGTATTGGTTTGCGTCCCGAAAACGATGTTTTGCCCGGTCTCGGTCACGCCCTGGCTCCAGCTCTGGCCAAACGAGACCAGACTCTGCTTGTATTCCTCAAGGGCCTTGATCTGTTCCTGTCCGGAGAGCTTCAGCGCCGCCATATATTGATCGTCGATGGCCGTTTTTTGAGACTGATATTTCTGCCCGGGCGTCATGCCGATCTCCTGGAGGCTCCGAATCTGCCCGGCGGTGCTCTTCTGCAGGTCCGCCCGCTGCCGGTAAAGGGCGTTCAACTCTTCAATATGCTTCTTTTCCTGCTCCGCGTTCTTCTCGATCATGCCCTTCAGGGAATCGTAGTACGATTCATAGCTCTGCAGACGCTCTTGCAGACTCTTCTTATCCTGCTCCGCGACTTTTAAAATTGCATCGGCCTGGGCCTTCACGCTCACAGCAGCAACCGACTGGACATTGCGCAGGCCAACCTCGGCATCGGCGGCGATGGATCCCGTCGCGCCCGCCGCCACGGCCTTGGCTTTGGCGATCGCGCTTTCCAACCCCTCCCAAAATGTCTGCATCTTTGCGGTGGCGCTTCCGGAAGGCGCTGTGGGAATGTTCAAGGCGGCGCCGGCGCTTACCTGCGGATTTTCCATATTGAATTTGGCGAGGTAATCCGCCAGGGATTTTCTATCCATCGATGCGAATTCCCCAAACTTCAACCGGCCGGACGCGACCAGGCCCAGCCCCGCCGCTGAATTTCGCACGGTCTGCAACAGATGCATTGCCGCGGTCAAAACGACCGCCCCCTTTTTCCCGTAGATAAAGGCTCCGATCAAACCGCCGTCGCGCACCCACTCGGGGAGAGACGAAAACGCGCCCCACAACCCGGAGAGATATTCGCCCACTTTCGGCACATATTCGGCGAACCAGTCATATACGCCCGCGGCGGCCATCGTGATTTTCTTGAATGACGCAACGACGCGGGAGGCAAGATCGTCGGCCCACGTCTGAAACGACCCATCCTTGATCATATCGTCCATCTTGCTCGTGAAATTGGTCATCCCGGCTTCCAGGGCCGTCATTACTCCCGAATCCATGACGCGGCGCTGAAATTCCGTCCAATATCCCTTGATCGCTTCCATCAGACCGGCGTATTTCTTCTGAATCTTATCGGATTGGCCGCCGAAACGTTCCGCCAGACCCTCCATCACAGCCTTAATGATCGTTCCCGCGCTGACCGACTGGTTGCCGATATCCTGGATTTGGGCGCCCGTCAGTCCCAGTTTTTCCTTGAGGATCTCAAACACCGGGACGCCGCGCTCAGCGAGCTGCATGAGTTCTTCGGCGCTGCCACGGCCCTTCGACTGAATCTGCCCGAGCGCCCGGGCGATGCCCTCCAGCGTGTCGGACTGGCCGCCGAGGGCGGATGTGGTGTCCACAAGCGTGGTCATGTCGGCGATCGACGGTTTCAGCCCCATCGCCCGCATCATGATGAATGACTGGATCGCCTTCTCTGTGTTGACCGGCATGACCATAGCCCACTCGTTCAGCCGCTTGAACCAGGCCTCGCCGTCGCCTTTGGTAACCGTATCGAGGGAAAGTTTCATTTTGTCCATCGATGCGCCGGTTTCCACAAACCCTGCGGCGAGGCGTTCCACGCCCCATCCGACAAACGCGGTCATCGCGAGCGTCTTCAGGCTCAAAACGCTATTTTTCACCCGCTCGACCGATCCACCCAACTTATCCTGAAAGCTGGTTGCCAGATCGCGCACGCGACTCGCGGAGATGGTAGACATCTGCTTCACCTGGTCCGTCAAATTGGACGAAAACTTCGTCACCTTTGCGGAGCCGCGGTCGTCTACCTCAAGGACCAGTTGTATGGTGTTGGCGTTGGTGCCCATGCTATCCTCGCGTTATGCCGGCAGTTCCCAGGCCAGGATTTCCACGCTGGCCAGGTCGACCGGGATCGGCTCCCGGACGATCGCCGGCTTTCCGTCCCCGTCGACGGATTCCGTCTCGGAGAACTGCCTCGCCGGAACCGTCAATTCGGCCATCTGCCAGTAGTGATCGCGATGGGGATCCATGGAGTATTTCTTGTTGTCGTCGAGCCAGATCCGGACGGTTTCGCCGGCCCGGGTCGAAACGTCGATCGTCTGTTTCGCGACGCGGCCCAGGGAGCAGTCAAAGGCGGCGATCTGGACCAGCCCGCCTTCCATGATCGTTATTTTGGGTAGTTTCTCAGCCATCGTCCAACCCCTCCTTTATGCGTGCGGGATGATCGTGTAGTGAAACGCGGTCACCGCGGCTCCGCTGTTGTAGATCACCACCGTGTTGTTGGCCTTGGAAAACCAGACCTCGCCCAGAAACCCTCCGGCATCGGCCGTGGGGTTCACAATCACCTGGTAATTCTGGTGACCGTAGTTGTGGGTGATCGTCCGGCCGGACGCGCCGTTGAACGTAGACGCCGTGGGTTTCAGGTCCTCGTCCTGGGTGAACAGGGCGAGCGTCGCGACGTTCACCGGAGTGCTCGATATGATAGTCAGTCTTGCCATGTTTCCTCCTCGGCCGCCTTGCCGTTGCCGGCCTCAATCCCCGTTTTTATGTTGTCTGCGGCTTTTGCGCCGCCTCCCATTCCGCGATAATGGACGCGATCAGAAACATCTTTTCGAGGAGCGTCTCCGCCTCGAACGCGCTCAACTTCATTTCCGAAAATCCAAAAACCGTTTCGGCCCCGAGGAGCTTGATTTTCTTATACAGGTCATATGCCTGGTCATTCTCCGGAAGCAACTCGACCGCGCCTGTGGGGCAATGCCCTTTTTCGTCGCATGGCGGATCACGATCATCCTCCTCATACCTGGAGCGGCAGGCCACGCAGGAATCGCGGTGCGCCAGCTCCCAGGAGAGGAAATCCCTCAGTTTTTTTCAGGATCTCCATTTTCCTCGTCTTCGCCCGTGCCGCCGGTCAGGGCCACGATTTCGCTGAGGACCTCCTCGGGCAGCTTCAGGGCCAGGTCCGGATCGTATTGGACATCCTTCCCCTTCACCTGGACATTGCTCCAGCCGATGATTGCCGCGGTGACCAGATCGCTTGTAACCGCGTTCCAGTCGGTCTTTCCGCGCTTCGTATGTTTTCGGACGATCGCGCTGCGCTTGGCGGTGGAGATTCGGCGATAAAAAATCTTCGACCCGGCGTTTTCGTAGGTCAATCGTTCATCATCCTGGACAATCTGTATCGGCATTTGCGTTTCCTCCTTATGTGGTCATCGGGTTTGTGGCCAAATCGTTCTGGATCTGGATCAGCAGCTCTTTTCTCGCCTGAGTCGGAAATCCCGCCGGCTCCGGCACATCATCGCCGCCGTACAGCTCCGCGGTGAACGTGCAGGTCACCGGGATCAGCGTGGGGCCCTTGACCGGGGCGTCGACCTTGTCGAACCGGATCATGGGCAGCCAAATCCACAGGGTGCGATAATGCCCGGTCACCCCGATTTGGGATCCCGTAAATTTCAGCATCGCCATTTTCGCGGCCTGGTCGTCCAGGTCGTCCAGAAAATCATCATTTTCGTAGCGCGGGATGGCGAACGATCCGGTTACGATGCGCTTTGCCTCCCGCCGGGGCTCGGCGATATAGAGGCCGGACAGGCTGTCGCGCTCGATTTTCAGCTTGTTTTCCAGCTTGATTTCAAAGGCGTTGACCCCGATCGCATTCGACGAATCGAGCGCCGTCGACGTTGAATAGTCGCCGATCCAGAGCACGAGATCCTGAAAGAGGATGGAGAGCCAATCCGTCCCGGGAATGTCCCATGCGGCGGATGAAACGTTCACCGCGCTGGCCCGGTCGAGCGCGTATGGCGCCAGGTCCAGCGCGATCCGGACGCCCTTGGAATCGCCCTTGATCGTGATGGTCTGGATCATGGCGGAGGCGTGCTCCCAAATCGATATCGCCTTGTCGATGCAAAGCGTGCCCCGGCGGACTTTCTTGTCTCCGGCCAGCAACCCGGAATTCGCCAAAACGCCGTCGCCGGCTTCCCAACTTTCCGCATGGAGGTTTTCCCCTAATTCGACGGTATGCTTGTAAACCCCCGCCGCGATCGTCGCCGGGGAGCCGCTGTAGTTGCAAAATCCGAGAGCAGAGGAAAAAATAGATTCGATCCCGCGGTATACCGCCTCAATCTCGATTCCGCCCTGGACGCCTTTCCCGGTGACGTCCGCCTGTCCGGCGCCGGCCTTGTTGCGGATCGTGGTGTCCGGCTCCTTGGTCAGATCCGGATTCAACGATTCACTGATCAGCGGGGCCTGATTTCCCGCTCCGCAGGCGGACGGGGTTCCATAATCGGACTGGAGCGCCTCGCGCTTCCACGCCGTTTTTGAACTGAATCCGGCTCCTTGCGACATGCTGCCCTCCGTTTATACCAGCGGCGACGCGGCCGTATCGTTGGTGACCGCGATTTCGATTTCGTCGGTCAGCGTGAAACTCGCCGAAACACTCCCCGGATCCCTGTAGCAGGAGCACTGGATCTTCTGCTGGATCAGGCTGGGGCCGCCGATCGCCGCATCCGCCTTATCGATCTTGATTTTCGGCAGGTGAATGGCGAACGAATAGCTCCCGGAGGTGAAGGTCAGGGAGGCATGCAATGCCGTGTCGTTGTCCCGCCAGCCCAGATAGGTGTCGGCTTCGTACCGCGGCACGGTGAAGTTGAATTTCACCTCACGGAACCCGTTGCGCTGCGGCTCCAGGATGGTCAAGGCGCGGTTGTCGAAATCGTCCAGCTTCAGCTTGTTGCCGACCGTGAGATCGAACTGGCTGATCCCCGCCTCGGTGACTCCGGAGAGGGCGGACGCCTGCGCGGCGATCTTGAATTCCAGGTCGGAAAACATGATTTTCGACGCAACATCGTCCGTGTCCAGGGCAAGCATGATCACGGAGGTATTGGTCGCCGATGCCAGCGACAGCGATTTCGCGGCGCCGCTCACCTCGATATCGAGGGGCTTGTTCGCCTCGCCGGAAATCTTCAGCGTGTCGATTTTATTGCCCGAATACTCCCAGACCGAGACGCCCTTGTAGACGGCCGCCGTGTATGAATAGGAGAGATTTTCCGCCGGTGAATACATGCCGTCGTAGAGATCGCCGTTGGCCGACGGCGCCGCCGCCGCGCCCAGGGCGATCGCAATCAGGAGATCGAGATCGCTGTAGGTCAGCTTACACGGAATCGTGAACGGAAACATCTTGTTCCCCGCTACAGACGACCCCTGCCCCGCCTTGCCGCGGAGCACCTCGTCCATGTGCTTCTCCAGATCGTTGCCGAAATTTTCGGAGACGAACGGGATCGCCTTCGTGACGGCCGCGACCGTGCCGTATGCGGGCTCTTTGACTACACCCAGAATGCCTTCAAAACCTTTGCCTAACGACATAACGACCTCCTTTTGCCGGCGCTCAATAGCGTTCGTAGCGCATGCTGATGATTTTCATCTGAATTCCTTCGATCTCCTCGCCCGCCAGGATCTCGCTTTCCGTCTCGCTCTCCGGCCATGCGGAATCCACAATGCCGTCCAGCCTGTTCGATTTGAGAATTCCCCTGATATCGGCGGCCACATCGAGAATCCCTTTTAGCTCGGCGGATTCATCGCCCATGATCGCCGCCTCGGGTTTTGCCAACTGCACGTAGGGAATCACCTTGACGCGCAGCGTATCGTTTTCCTGGCTCTGCGTGGCCACCGCGTAGGAGATCGGCCCGTCCTTAATCCCGATAGCCGGGAACACAAGCGATTCAGGGATGAGCAATTCGTTCTCGGTAATGAAGACGTCGGCATCGCGCACGTAATCGAGATCTTCGCTTTCCTGCAACGCCGTCTTGATTGCCGACAACAAAGCTTTCATTTTCAATAACCACGCATTTTATCCCGGGTGAAAATACGGGTTCCGCTCTCCATTGCCACGCTGTCGGTGGTGGTGACCGGCTCGGGCGCCGAAGCGCCGAGACTTACTCGCCCGCTGCTCACATTCCGCAAAAACCGGATGGCGTTGTCATAACGCGCCTTGCGGTCATCGGAGGCGCCTTTCCTCCGGGCAAAAAGGTTATAGATGGCGATGTCTACGGAAAATTTCCTGATGATCGGCGGCACGGGCGACAGCGGAACCGGATATCTCTCGGCGCAATACCCGTTGATTTCTCCGGCCGCATTCTCGATTTCCTGCTCAACGATGGCGTCATCGACAGCGCCGACATTGGCGTCGTCCGTCAACTGAATGAGCACAGTCTCGGCGACCTGTTTGAGGATGTCGTCCTTCGTGCAGTAGAACTCGGGCATTACCGTTTGCCTTTCTTGCCGGATTTGACCGGTTCTTTGCCGATTTCAGCCGCTTTTTCCTCCATCGCCTGTGCGGGGAGCGGCTCGGAAGGCGGCGGGGCAGACTCTTTCGTCTTTGCCGGGACGACCTCGACAATCAGCATCGGCTCGGCCTTGAGGATTGCGAGCTGCTCGGGGGTAAATTTATCGTCCGGATATTCAACCGTTTTCTCCGCGTGGGCTATCCCACAGCGCCGGAAGCCGGCTTGTTTGCTTTTGATTCGAATCATGTGAGTCTCCTTTCAATAGGGCTCATCGCGGCCACCAGAGACAGCTTTTCAACTCTGTCCCTGGTGGCGCGGTTCCCCGTTATAACAGCCAGGGACAAACGACAAGCTGGGTCGTTTTGTACCAGATATTCGATTCGCCGCCGGTCTTGTTCATCTTCTCGACGATCTCCATCCCTGCGGTCCTGTTTGTGCCGCCCACTACCAGGTGGGTGGCCGAGATGCCCAGGGGAACGTCCTCATCGTTTTTCAGCGCCCTCATCGCATCGCCTCCCGCGATATAGTTGGCCTCGCTGAGTGTATCCTTCGAACCGTACGCGAGCTGCCAGAGGGCAAACCCAACGTTCTTCCTGTCATCCACGCCATACACGTATTCGTTCCGCATAAAAGCGCGCTCGTCGGTCGGCCGATCCTGAGCCACGAAGCGGGGCGGCCTGCGCACCTGCAGGATGACCGGCTTGATATACCGGGAGAGATCGAGCAGAAACCAGGGATTGCCCCCGCCGCCGCCGGTGTTCGATACGGAGGCCCCCTTGACCGGGTGGTCGGTGTCGAAGAAATACTGACCGTCATAGCAGGGGGTCGAGAACCCCGCAGCGAGGAGCGCGAACGCCAGAATGTCGGGATGGATCTTGGCGCCCCGCCCCAGTTCGGCGATCATCGGGGTATAAATTCCGATTTGATCGTCCTCGATGTGGTCCGCATTGACCGCTACGGTCGCCTCGAACCGCTTGTTCCGGACGACGTAATGGTGAGCGGAGAGATCCTTTATGACGCGATCTCCCAGCCACTCCTGCATCATCGGGAGAGAGCCGAGCCAGGTATAGTCCACAAACGCCCCCGCAGAGGGAGCGCGCATGGCGATCAGATCGACCATGCTTTCGGCCTTATCCAGGGCCTGGTTAAAAATGGTGCTGAACGTGCCGTAGATTCCGGCAATCGCTGCCTGATTGATGATCATGTTCAATTCCTCCTTTAATCTGAATGTTTATGGTGTGGGCGCGGCGCTCCGCACCCGGCCGCTAACGGGGAAGTTACGACGTCAGGATCTTCTTCTTGTATTCGATCCAGGCGGCGAACATGATCACGTCATCATCTGTGAGCGTCCCGTCCTTCGGCTTGATGGTGAGCTCGATCGCCGAGGGGTAGGCGGCGAGATCCGCAAGCGCCAGGGTCCGCGTCACGTGTTGGATTGTTTTCGCCACGGCGTTCGTCATCGCGTCGGTATCCCCGCCGAAATCGTCGTCGGCGTCATAAGCCGCGCCCACTACGTTGTTGTAGACTCCGACGGTGAACTTCGGGAGGTCCGTCGCCGTCGCCCCGGTCTTGGCCGCCAGGATGTGGAGCACCATGTTGGCGGTAATGTCCGCCTCGGGAGGCACCGCCACCTTGATGCCTACCGGCGGGCCGGGGGTGGCGTGGTTGTTCCACCGGATGCCGAGCCCCTTGGCGGTTACGCAGTAGCCGCCGGTGACGCTGTCCGCGCTGACGAACGCCGCCAGGGCAACCCCGGCGGAATCGATAGCCGGCGTGGGAATATTGATGATTCCCTTGGCGGATTTCAGGTGCTGGTAGATCTCCGCGAGGGCGGCTTCCACCTGGGCCGCTGTGGTGAAGTTGCCCGAGTCGAGCAAGGAGATCGCCGAGGCGGCGTGGGCGCCGCTTCCGTCGGCAATGTGGGTGGCCACGTCCGCCTGTCTGATCGCCGGCTCGATGTCGATAAAAGCGTGAGTCGTATCGACGTATTCCGCGATCACGCCGCAGAAGATCCCGTTGCTGACGTTTCCGATCAGATCGACCGTCTGATCATCCACGAGGAATACGTTGTCGCCGACATTGGCCTGGGTGATCGCCGTCCCCAGTGTCGTCTTGATCAGACCGCGGCGGCGGGCGATCGCGGTGGCCGCGCCGTTTCCGGAAGTGCTCGGGACGTAGGTCCTCGATACGCCCTGGAAAATAAGCCCAGCCGTATCGGCCCCGGGAACGCCCCATCCCGTCGCGTCCACACAAAGGAACGAACCTGCGAAGATTTCGGTCGCCGTCTTGACCGGCACGGGCACCTCCACCCCTTCCTTGTATTCAAGTTTCTTATCCGCCGCGAGCGCGCCAAAGGCGAACATCAGACCGGTCGCTCCTGCCTGCCATCCGAGAATTGCGGCCATCGCGGCGGAAAGGCAAACGAACAGCATGATGCAAAAGATCGCCATGCTTCCAAACCATTTGTCGATAAACCTCTTCATTTTTTCCTCCTGAATTCCGGGCATCAGCCCACGTTGTGTAGTTTTTTACCTGGTTACCGACCCACCGGACTACTGCCCCTTCGGACCGTACTTTTTGAACGTGTCCTCATCGACGCCGCACATGGCGTTGATCGTTTTCTGCGAATCGTCGAGGCCTCTGCCGGGAACATCCTTCGCGATAACGATCTCCCTCACCGGGATCACGCTGCCCACCGGGCGCGACAGCACGATCAACTTGAACGATTCCGGATTCTTCAGCGCCAGATCGCGGCCCCACTTTTCGAGCTCGTCCGGGCTGGTCTTGCCTTCCTTGAGGGCCAGCGTCACCAGATCCTGCTGCTCCATCGCGGTCAGCTTGGCCGTCAACGTCGCGACTTGCTGGCTGAGCTGCACGGCCACGTCGCCCGGCGCCTTCAGGGAGGCGACGATCCGGAGGACCTCATCCTTGTTCGCGCCCTCTTTGGCGCCGACGGCCTCCAGGATCTCCTTGCAGGCCACGACGGCCGGTCCTTTCAAAGCCCCGATAATCCGGACGACCTCATCCTTGCCGGCGTCCGCCTTCGCTCCGATCGCCTCCATGACCTCCTTGCAGGCCACGACGGCGCCGCCGACCTGCGCCTTCGCGACAACCTGGGTTGCCGCCTCCAGGACCTTGTCTTCCCCGTCATCCGCAGCCAGGCCGAACATCTTCCGCAGTTTTTCCAGCAAATTCATGTTTTCCTCCTTGTCTGTTCGCGCCTCCGCGGCGCAGTACTTTGCCACGATGGGCTGCAAGTGGTTTATTTTCGGGCTATTGGTCAGGGCTACATTGATCAGCCCCATAACCCGACCGTCCGCTCCCACGGCCATGACCGGGGAAAAATAACGATATTCGCGATTTGCCAAATATTCCTTGGCCTTCGCCGTCCAGTCCAGTCCGACGGTCCAGAGCCCCTGGCCGCCCTTCCAGACGAGATCCTTGATCCACCCGGCGGCGGGAGCCTGGGTATTCTCCAGGGTCTGATGCTCATAGTCGATCACCATGTCATTCCCGCGCCGCTTGAAATGTGCGATCACGGCTTGGGCCGCGGCTTCATCGATATAGGCCGGGTCCATGCCCTCGATCTCGATTTTCCCTTCCGGGAGCACCTGGAATTCTGCCGGCGCGACGCCCGCGAGATCCTTGAGTATGACCAGAATATTCTTCATGATTCCCTCTTTATCAGGTACGCGGTAATGATGCCGGTGATTTCGTCGCTGTTCGCGCGGCTCAGCCCCAGGAACGGCCGGGCAGGGATCCGGATATCGTGCTCGCCGGCGGAGAATTGCCGCGTCAAAACACGCCGGTGACTGCCCTTTGCGAAGATCAGCCCTTTGCCGCCGAAAAGATCCGTCCGCAGCAGATTGCCCTTTGCATCTGTCCGATGACGAACCTGCACACTGCGGGCTTTTTTATGAATCGCTCCGCCCAACTGGTGGATCGCCGCATAGGGCTCCGCCGACCCTACGACCAGGGTGGAATTGCCGAGAAGCTGATACCGGATGCGTCCCCGCAGGCGGCCGGACTCCGTCAGGATCTTCGGGTGCTTCTTTCTGCGCCTGGTCGATGCAGCCAACGGCGGCCAGGGCGATCCGTCCGGCGCCGGCCCCTCGCGGTTGAAGCGCTCTTCGGTCTGGAGCAGGATGCGCTCGCCGACGATCTTCATGGCCGCCGCAGGATTTCCCATGCGTCGCGAAAGCTCTTGCAGGGAGTTCAGGACCTGCCTGTCGTCGATTTTTATCCTGACCATCTCAGCCATTTTCCGGCTCCGAATATGCCGCGATTTCCGCCGCCAGCTTGGCGGCGATGTCATCGGGGAGGCGCGCGATTGCGTTCCTCAGGATCGTATGCGTCTGTTCCGCATAAGCCTTCCCCACGTTGTAGCCCCAACCTTTATCGATGCCGACCGGCTCGCCGGTTTCGGGGTCGATCGGCGAGTCGGGAGATTTCCCCTTAGCTCCGGCGGCCTGCCACTCTTCTTTCGTGGCCGCGAATATCTTACATTTACAGCCCCAGCCGTTCGGCACATAATGCGTGCCCCACCAGGGATCGCCAGCCGGCAGGGTTATGCCGTGCCAGGAGAGATGGATCGGCCGCGGCACTCGCGAATCGCCGTGACGGTAAACGAGATAGCCATAGAATCTGGTCACGTCCGGATCTGCGAGCTGCTGCCAGCGACCGGCCGCATACGACGTGCTGATGTTGGTGTCGTAGATGACCCGGGAGCGCCAGTTGCGGCCGCCCTTGTAGCTCCATCCGTGCTTCGCGACGATGTTGTCAAAATCTTTCCGGAAATCCGCGAGCGTCACGCCGCCGGCGATGGCCTGGTCGACGGCGGCGCGGAAATCGGCCAGAAGATCCGCCTTCATCGCCCCGGCGATCATGAAGCCCTTGGCGTGTTGCGCGTGCCAGAGATCGTCCCACTTGCGCGTCGGAACGTTCAACTTCTTGCGAAAGAACGCGATCTGCTCTTCGAAGGGGAGGTTAAAGACGGCTTCAATGGTCATCTAAACCCCCGTTTCGTCGTGAATATCGGAGATGCCTGCCATCTCCGCCACCGCCGTCGCCCGGGCGATCAGGGCGCCGAGGTCCGCCGGGGACAGATCGCCCCACAGGCCGATGATCCGGTCGCGCAGATCCGCGAGGTCCCCGACACCCGGGTCCTCCACCAAAATGCGGATTGCCGCGATGAATTTATCCGTTGTTTCCTGGGCCTCCGCCGAAAGCCGGTCGGAAATCAGATCGGCCGCGTCTATATCGCCCCCAGAAGCGATTTGATCCGCCCTGGCCACTACCACCCTCGCCTCGGGGAGATCGCCCCTCCCGGGCCTTGTTTTGGCCGCCAGCACATCACTTCCTTCGCCTGGCCCGGCTGCCGGGGCCGAGGGCTTTAGCGCCGTCTCGCCTTTTTGCGGGAGCGGGATTTTGAATCGCGCGGAGACGTGTTCCTGGGAGATGGGCTGCCCGATATCCGAGGCGCCTTTGTAAACCTTCATCAGGCTTTCCAGGTCCTCCGGTTTTTCGTAGAGAAGGTTGAACCAGGGGAGCGGCTTATCCCAGCCGAAATTCCACCCCACGAGGGGCCGGATGATCTGATGGCGGATTGTCTTGCCGACGGACTCCGAATCGGCCTTGATCAGGTCATGGCGGACCCTGTCCTGGGCATCCTCGTTGCCGAGCTTGCCGGGCGTTCCCTCTGTGGTCGCCGTCTGGCCCAATATTGCCTTGGATACCTGTTTGTCGCAGATGTTCACCAGGGACTCATAGATGTTGTTCGACCCGGCGTTCTTGACAGCCTCGACAAATTCAATCTCCGTATTCTGGGAGATGATTCCCGCGGCGTCGACTCCCAGGGAGCGGATCGCCGCATACAGGGCGTCCTTGTCTTCCTTGGTCGCTCCGGGGCTGTATTTGCCCAGGCGCAGCGGCATCCCGAACGTTTCTGCGAAGGCCACCCAATCCTTGAACGCATAATTTTTGAACAGAAACATCCAGGCGCAAACCCGGAGCACACCCGCGCGCGTATCGTAGCCGGAGCGGGCCTTGTAGCGGTGGTAGACGAGCGTGAACGGTGGCAGCATCTCGCCGTTGATCGGCTCCGCCTCCGTCAGAATCCGCGGATATTCGTAGCTCTTGGCCCACATGTTTGCGCCGCGCTCGTAGAAAATTGCTTTTTTCGCGTGGATCCACTCGATACGGCTGATCAGGGCCGCTTTACCGCCGGATGTATCCCATGAATTCTTCAAACAGGAATAACCCTTGCCAATCGCGTCGAGCATGTCCAGGAGGGCATCGTCAAAACTTTCGAGATTGAAAATGCAGTCGGCGACAAAATCCCGGATCTTTTTGTCTTCGGCGCTTTCTGAATAGGGCGTAATTTCATAATCCAGGCCGTGGACGGCGTTTTTGCGGGTCTGCAACTCGCTGAAAAGATGGGTATCCTTCTCTTCCATCTCCTCAAAGAGTTCGGCCTGACGGGAAACATCGCCCGCGTCGGCCTCCTTGAAGATGACGGCCAGCCGCTGCGGGGTGAGCCCGCCCGACGGGTAATTGCTCCATCGATCCCGGATTGCGGCGACGGCGATCTCCCGGGTCTCCGGCTGCCGGCCTACCTGGATCTCGCGCCCGAATTGATCGTAAAGCGTTGCCATCAGTACGCCCCCCGTTGCATGAATGAACCTGCGGGAGAATCATCGTCTCCGTCGCCGCCGGCAAAACGGCGCCGGGTGACGGATTCATATCCGACCGGGCCGCCGCCCCATTCCTGATGCACGGCAAACCAGGCCATCGCCCCGGCGACGCCGGCGTCTCCGTGGCGCTTTTTGTTGTCTTTCCCCTTGGTTCGCACTTCCGGAAGCTTGGCGACGCCCCGGATGACCTTGAACGCACGGTGATCCTCGATGGTGTCGGCGTCCTTGGCCAGCAGGATGGTTTTGTCTTCGAACGCCGCCCGGTATTGATACATGTTTTCCCTGTACCATTGCTCCGTCAGCATGACCTGGGCGACCCGCCCGGCGCCGTAGCGCTGCATGGCGCGTTCGGCCAGATACTGGCCGTTTCCCCGGGCGTCGAGAGCGGCATAGCGGAAGCGGTTCAACCGGTCGCAGATGTAATAGAAAATCTGTTCCTGCTGTTGAAACGGGATGTTCCGCAACTCGACATGGAACGGCGCGCGCCAGTTGGCGTTTTGCTGCTCCAGGAGCGGGATGAATACGGAAAGATCGCCCGTGCGTCCAAAATCTTCGCCTACGACGGAATTTCGTTCCTTATCCAGGGCGCGCAGCAGCGGCTCCAGGATCTCCTCGCACCAGTCCTTGACCTCGGCGTAGCGGATATGGTCCGCGAGCTCGGCAAACGAGGCGGGCTGTTCGTACCGGATGACCGGGATCTCCGCGGAGAGGCAGGTCTCGATCAATGCCCGGGTCATGAAGGTCCCCGTGCCCTGGCTGGGAATGCAGAAAAGCTCTTCGTCCGCGTCGTCTCCGTAGGAATCGATGATGCCCTGCCGCCAGGCCGCCTCGACCTCCGGCGACCACTCACGGCCAAGGACCTCGCAGATCCGCTTATAGAGGCCGTCGGCCAGGGCCTCGTCAAAGTCGATGCGGTGGAGACTGTAGGGTTTTTTCTTTGCCCGGATGTCCTGGATGACGGAATTGAACTCGTTCGTGTCCCCAAAATGGGTGGAGATGACCCGCACCTGGCCGCCCCACATCAGGAGCGCCATCGCCGCCTTCAGGAGCCCGGCCAGATCGTCGTGGAACGCGGCCTCATCGATGACCACGCGCCCCTGCTTTCCGCGGAGGTTGGTGGGGCGGCTGGAGAGGGCCGTGATCTTCCACCCCGATTCAAGCGTGAGCCGGTAGGCCAGGATCTTCTTTTCGAGGACTACGCCGCCGACCTCTTCCTCGTCGATCTCCTCGCACTCCTCCATTACGGAGGCTGCCAGGTTGTAGGCCCGCGCCCAGTTGGCGCAGTCGTTGATGAACTCGAGGGCCATGTCTTTGGTATAGCCGATGTACCAGACATTCCGCTTTTCGCCGGATCCCTTTTCGGATGCATAGAGCGTATCGTCGGCCGCCTCAGCCCAGGAGATGCCGACACGTCGCGACTTTTCGATGAATTTGACCGGGGATTGGTCCGCCACCCAGCGGACCTGATAGGGCAAAAGGACGCCCGTAGCGCCGCGCGCCAGGTCAAAATCTGTGATGGGTGTTTTATCGTTCGTCGTCACACGATCCCCAGAATCTTCTTCTTGATGACCTCGGCCTTCTCATTTGAGAGGCCGCCCTGCTTGGCCACCTTGACCACCTCGTCGGCGGTCGCCGTCGCCTTTTCTTTGATTTCCCGCTGCCATTTCTTCTGATCCACGGCGACCTTGTTCAACTTAGAAATGGCTACCGTGAGCTTATTGAAATCGATGTTTTCCGGATCAAGCTCCTTCATTTTTACCAGGACGTTAAATGCCTGCTGCTGACAAAGGACGGTCAGCGACTGACCCATTTTGTCGGCGTCATCACCCAGGGCGTCGGTGATCGCCTGGGCCTGCTCCGATGCGATTTTCAAGAGGGCAATCTTCTCTTCGAAACCCTGTCCGTACCGCGCTAACCCGGACCGGGAGAGGGTGATCGCATAACCTGCGGCGGCAAGCTCCGCATTCACCTCGTCCGTCATGCCATCGTATCCGGAAAAGCCCCGTGCGATCAGAAGGCGATCCAGCTTCGCTTTGATCTCCGGCGGCAGTTGCGTTATTTTGGATCTTGCCGGCATGGGATCACCATTTCTCCGGACGCGCGATGCCCGGAAAACAATCAACCGTATATTCAACGAAATCGATGCCGTGCCAGCTCGCTTTCGCAAACCACACGGGCCGGTTTTTATTGATCTCGGCCAGGCCGCGCTCGCAGAGATAGTCCAGCTCGCGCCGGACGTCCATGACCGTCACATCGGGCACGATTTCAATGAGCGCGGTTTTGATGATCGCCTCCGAGGTCCCCATCGGCTGGGCCGCATAGAGCGCCCGAAGGATGTTCCAGCGCATTTCCTCCCGCCGTGCCCGTTCCATATCCATGCTCAGATCTCCCTTTTTCCCCGCAACGCCTCCACAACGAGGTCGCGGAGCTTATCCAGTTTCGAGTTGATGACGACGTCGAACCGGATGAAATCTTCCCTGCGCACGTAGGACAGCGGCAGGTCCGCTTTTAATTCGAGCAGCTCCCTCTCCAATGCCGAGCAGGATCGTTCGGTTTCGCCGAAGCCGGCGATTTTATCCTCAAGGGTCTTGATCCACTTTGAAAACATGACCCGCAGCGCCGCGATGATGATCAAACTCCATGCCGCCACCAGGGCCGCAACCGCCGCAAAAAGCTGCCAATGTTCGTTCAATGGCCTCGCTCCTTTTTCTCCTGGCATCCGATGCACCGGACAGCCGCCGGGTTTGCCGTCATCCGTGCCGCTCCGATCTCTTCGCCGCAGTCGAGGCACATGCGGGGCCCGGAGGCGCCCACCCCATTGCTTCCGAGTGGGTCGCCCCCGGGGTACTGCGTTTGCGCCTCGCGCCGTGTTTGTCCGATCCGGCTAAAATGGCGTTGCAGCTCCAGTTGCCGGAAAAATTCATCATTCTGTTGGGCATAATCTCCCTCGTCCACGTCGTCAGTCGCCCTTTTTCTCCATCATGTTGTTGATGGTGGCCGATTTTGCGGTGGATCCCGCCGAGCTGCCAAAGAAGTACTGAAACACGCCGCCGAACGCCGTCGACAGGGTGCCCAGCAGCATGAACAGCACGCCCGTCTGGTCGGTTACGGCTCGGCCGCTGTAGGAAAAATAGAGCAGCATGCCCGTAAGAGCGAAAAACGCGAGCACCAGCAGCCAGGCCAGGACATACAAATTGATGTCCCTTTTGCCGGAAGATTTTTCGCTTTCCGTCTGCCGGGTCCTCGCGCTCTGGACGTCCGCCAGGCGTATCCGCTCCTTCTCCAGGAGGAGCTTTTCCAGCTCGATCCGGTGGGTCGATTCAAGCTCCTTCAACGTCAGCAGCGCCTCGGGGTTCTGCTGGATCTCCGCCGCGATGGCCTCCTCGGACGGCTCTACCCCCAGGGCGGAGGCGACAAGCTTTACGATCCCCCCGATAGCCATGCCGGGAGCGCCAAAGAGAGACCCCAGCATCGGGGCCGCGTTCGTAACCTTCGCGATGGTGTCTTTCCAGTCCATGATATCCTCCCGCGGAGGCGGATCTACTCGAGCAGCCGCCTTGCCTCATTAACGCCGATGTCCAGCCCATAGCGCGCCCGGTCGGCGATGAACCCGGCGTAACAATTCAAGTAATACCCCCGGTCCGCCATTGCGGGGGGCCAGTTCAACTGCTCACGATAGGCTTCAACCTCCGCCTTCAGCTTGCTTTTTTTCCAAAGGGTGTGCATCAGGTTGGAAAACCCGAGGGTGCGGTAGAACTGTTTGACGTGTGTTTCCTCATGCTTCAGAATGCCGACGTCGTCGCGGTATTGCGGCCGGATCCGGATGAACCATGCTTTTGCGTAGCCGGCTATCCCGTCGGGCATTTTGTCGGTGTATTTCAGGGAGTACCACATTATCAAACCTCAAAATGCGGGGCGTCCGGGCTGGGGAATCTGCCGCCCCAGCGGAGCCCGCAGGACTCACCGATCCGCCCGGCCTCTTCGTAGTCCGGCAGATCGTTTTTGTTTACGTTGATTTTCAGATCCCAGGTGGGCCGGCCGTCGCGGGTGATGGCGATGTCAAAGGCGCGGGCCTGGTCGTTGCCGGGGATGTTGTCGTCCAGGTCGACGATGTGTTTCGAGGCAAGCGTCCAGGTGACCTTGCGGCTGTTTTCCATGAACGAGATCGGCGCCAGCCCGGCCGCCCGGCGGAGCGCGTTTGTCATCTCCAATTTTTCGCGGCCCTGAGCGTAAAGGGCGACCTGCTCCCGGACCTGCCGGGCGGTACAGGTGAGCATAAAAGGAATCCCCGCCTGGGCCATCTTGGACCGAAAGGCGAGAATCTTCTCTTGCAGTTCAGGGATGCAATCTTCTATTTTGCGGCTGGACATGTGGCGCCTTGCCCCAAATAAAAAAACGCCACTTCTACCCCAAACTGCGGGGGCGAAAGTGGCGTTCCGGTCGATACTCTTGAAGATTTGGACGCGCTGACCGTTGCTATATGTTGTAGAGCCGGTGAAGATGTGACACTATATCTGATATTTTGTCAAGCTTTTTTTATTTTGGAAACAACGCCGGGCGCTGCCCCAGCGGATATCTTTTTTCCCCCGGGAGACGAAATGACAATTTTGGGCCTTCCAGCCGCAGGCCGGATGCCCTCTGTTCAGGATCGTAGTTATCAAGGCACAATCCGCAACCACTTTCCATGCCGATCAACTCCATCAATTCCGCTCCGGACAGCTTTCCCGTGGACTCCTTTTGCTTCAGGTCGCAATAACGCGAATCCATCGCCGTCTGCATTGCCAACCGTTCCTCTATATCCGCTCGTTCTGCGTCTGTAGTCGGGGCGACTCGCGGCAGAATTCGCAGACCGCCCTCCTCCCAGTTCCACCGGTCTCCGATTAGGTCCTCCGGGCGGCCCGGCAGCTTTTTGGTGACACGCCGCACCGCCTCGTCAAATGTGATGTTATGCTCAACTGCTTTCGGAGGCAGTTTTCTCGTTCTCCAAATCCTCAGCGGCCATCCTACGATGGCGTATATTTGCGATAGTTTCATGGTCTCTCTCCTTTCGGGTTAGACATTTTCCGCCCGACGCGGCCCAGTGTCAAGTCTTTTATGGTCACTCCTTTACAATTTTCATTCCTGCAATTGCCCCGTCGAGCCCGTTGGCGAGATCGGCGAGCTTCTCCTGGATCTGGGCCAGGGCCGTAATGACGTCCTCTTTCCACGGCTCCTCGTCGTCGTGGCCCGAAAGATAGAGCACCGCGCCGAGGATGCCGACCAGCGTTTGAAGTTCACCCCTGGCGTCGAAGACCGGGGCCAGGGCCATTTCCGCGCGCATTCCGTCCATTGTCTCCGGCTTATGCATTGGCCACCTCCTTCGCCGCGACGGCGTCGCCGACGGCGTTCATCTCGGCTTCGGCGAGGAGCTTTTCAAAGGCGTCGTCCATGAGCTTGCGCCGGGTGGCAAAGAGGAGGTTGGGGAAGCGGACCCCGACGGCCTTCAGCTTGCGGTCGACGGCCTGAATGTGGTGGGTGGCGCCCATGTTGGTGGCGCGGCCCGCCATGTCCAGCGGAAGGCCGAGGGTGCGAAGCCAGCAGTATTCTTTGAGCGTGTCGAAGGAGCAGAAGCCTGCCGTGGCCACGTCGTTCAGGAAGATGGTGAGCTTCGCAACGGACTTGCCGGAGGCGAAGGCGCCGGTCTTGCGGATCGCCGGAAGGACCGTGGAGGTGACCCACTTGCGGAACGCCTTTGCCTCGGCCTTGTTGGAACGGAAGATCAGCGTGTAGAGGCCGGACTCGTTGATGACGTTTACGTTGGGATTTCCGCGCGATGGAATACCGTCGGAAAAGGCGACGGTATTCTTTTCGTCGTCGTCCAGGGCAGCGACGGCATCTCTCGGGTTGGCGATTCCGAGGATGGCGCAGACGTCGGCGGCCACCCACCACTGATTTCCGGAGGGGTCGGTGACGATGCGGACGGGGCCGTTGGCGTAATGGAATGCGATGATGCTGTTGTTTTCTTTCATGGTGAAACCTCCTTATGCTTTGACTGTTTCGATGGCGGGCATAAAAATAAGCCCGAACTGTAGTCACGCGCACAAGGCAGCGCCCCAGACCTCGCGGTATCCGGGCAGCTCGGGCTTACTGGCCCAATAACGAAACCCCCTTTCACGCCGATGACTTCGGACGCTCTTGAGGCCGGGGCAGCCCCTTGTGCTATGACTGGCCCGACGGTCTCACAGTTTTGCGCAAATGTCAAGAGGTTATTTTGCATGATCATTTCCCGGCCTTCTCATTTGTAGACCGCCCGGCCCTCGATGACGAGCACTTCGCCAAAAATCTTCTGGCAGTGGGGGCATTTCAAGAATTCATACAACCCGGCTTCGTCCAAGGGTGTGGCCTCCTCGTTGATTTGGTGCGGTGCACCGCGGGCTACCGCCCGCGCAACAGATTTACACCGACCGCACGTTACTGATATAGGCGAGACGGAAACCGAAAGTCGAGTAGACGCTCGTGCGCAGAAAGCCGAGGCTCAACGCCCCCACGCCCGCAGTGCCGGCGTAGGACCAAACCCCGAAACGGAGCGGAACTGCTTCGCGCCTATCGCTATTATCCACCCATACGCGGCCCAGGTTCCCGGGCGGATCGGCGGGCAGGGACGGGCAGAGCAATGCCCGTTTCATGGATGCGGGGATCTCGTATCCCGTTTTGACGCCGATCTCGGCGAAGGGCGCGGAGAACCACCCGCGTTTCGTGACGCGGCCGGATATCCGGATTCCGGCGACGCCGTCGAAACAGACGCCCGTATCGGGCCATTCCTCCTCCGGGAGGGTAAAATCGTTGTCCGGCGGCATCATGATCCGGCCGCCGACCGATCGCAGACACCATTGATGCTCCCAGACGTTGCCGACCAGGTCGGCGATCCCGCAGGACGTGCCGTCGTGACGCCAGGCCAATGGGCCGCTGCCCGTGAGCGTCTTGCCATGCTCGCATCTGATGCCGGCCTCCTCGGGGTGCGAATGGGATCGGCCACAATCCGTGTTGCCCCTGGGGATGTTGTTTTTGATCATCCAGAGGCAGAGGGCCGCGCTCTCCCAGTTGGTTGCGAGATGGTAATCGGGGCCGCAGGCGAGACAGGCCCGCATCGCGTCGTCCCGGCTGATCATCGTGCGCGGAACCTGATAGGGCAGGGAGAGAGCCTCTCCGTTATGGATGCTCGCCTGATACGTGCCGATCATGATCTCGGGGACCTCCCGGCCGCGCACGATAAACGCCTCGTGGGGGCCTGTGCCGAGGCCGTCGCCCAGGTCCTCGCACATCATGCGGGGCACAATGTTCATGTAGGTCGGATTTCCTTTTGCCGTGCGCAGAACGGTCTGTTTCCCGTCGCTCGCGGCTTCAACGGATTTACGCAGTGGATCAGGTACAAAAATGTCTGCCATGATAGCCCCTTTCCTGAAAAAATATTTTCGCCATTCATGCTCGATTCGATTTGAGATTGCAACATCCACAACACCTGCTGTTCCGGCGTCCGGCGGAGACTGCGCGCCGTCTCGACCAGCGCGTCATGGAGAGTGCGATCGCGTTCGTCGGTGAATGCGATGACGATCTCCGGAGTGCCAGCAAGGACGCTGGCCGCGGCCGGTTTGTCGTTGACAACAATTTGATTTGATGCCGGGGCCGTATTTCCTTTGATCTATTGCCATTTTCGCCTCCTTAATCGTCGTTGTCGCGGGTTCCGCCGTATATGATCGCCCAGAAGATCCACGCAAACACCAGATAAAGAACGATTCCCGCAATGATTGCCATGACGCCCTCCCTATCCGATCTGTTTGAGCATGTTTTTCAGCCGCTGCCGGTTCGCCTCGAGCTCGGCGTCGGTAAGCGGCGAGGTTCGCGGCATCGTCTTCATGCGCGGGGCCTCGACCTGTTCCTCGGGGACGGGGTAGGGGGCATCGTGGCGGGGCTGGCCAGCCTCCCGGCCGCCGGACATGAGGGACGCCTCCTTTGCGCGGAGGTCTTTCTCTGCCCGGCGGCCGGCGGTCTTGTCTTCGCGCTCGGCGATGTTGATCATGACCTTTTTCAGGTAGTTATGAGAGTCCAGCCCGTCGGCGAAATTCTTCTTGACGACCACGTTCAGGGCCTCGGCGATACCCTCCGGGGTGATCCGGTAGAGCCGTTGACGATAGCTGAAGCCTCCCCCGTCGAAGAGCTTTTTCAATTCTTCGAGAATCAAGCGGAGCTTCTTCGCCTTCGCGCGCATGGGGGTAATCCCGAAGAGTTCCGCGTATGTCCATACGAGATTGTTGTGCTTGCCAAACGAGGCGGACATCCTGATGATCGCCATCAAATCGCTTTCCGCTTGCAATTCCATGAGATTCAACTCCCGTTTGCAGTAAGGGCAGGGGAAATTCATAGGATTTTCTCGCTGATTCTGGTGATGATCTCCCATTGTTTCGGGGAGATCGAGGTGCGGTCGCCGAAGCGTTTGAACCGCTCCATGAGGTCATCGAAGAACTTATGCTCCCAGGGAGTAAGGTCGGGCCATGCGCGGTCGACCTCTTTATCGATTCGCTCCAGCCAGGCGCATTCTTTGTCGGTCAGGCCGCGGCTCATGGCTTCACCGCCGCCAGATCGTAGGAGAATTCCTCCTTTTGTTTCCGCGCCGCGCCGATCAGGATCAGGCGCTCGTCCGGCCACTTTTCGACGGCGTCGCGGTTTAGCGACTCTTCGATCTTGATCACTTCGGCGAAGCCCAGCTCCTTGCATTTGGCCAGGGCGTCGCGCGGGATCGTGACCTTGTCGGCGGTGCTGTGGATCAGGGAGCCGTTGACCAGCCGGACGATGTCGGTCCCGTCGAAGAGTACCTTCTTATTGCTCTTCATCGCGTCTTTGAGCCATGCGACGTTTTGCGCCAGTTGCGATTGCAGCGGCGCGAGCATCGCGCTGTAGTTGGCCTGGATGACTGACACGGACGCCTCCGCCTCGGCCTTCAGCGCGTCGATCCGCTTGCAGCAGTCGGCGATATCGGCCAGGGCAACATCGGACGCCCGCTTGATTTCGGCCAGGCTGAGTTCCGATTCCTTACGCTGCTTCATTTTCGCCGCCCTCCATGTTCAGCTTCATCTGGCCCAGGTAGTCGGGCAGAGAGATCTTCTTGATCGTCGCACATCGTTTGAGGATCTTGAGGGCGCGGCGCTCGTCGCGGCGGAGATAATTGGCCAGCTCGCTGCCGGCCGCGGCGATGTAGTAGCCGCCGCCGTTCGCCGAGGCGACGGAGCAGATCGGGATGCCCTCGGAGCGCATCCATTCGATCACCGTCCGGAGCGCCCGTGTGTCGTTGATCCGGTTGCTCCAGGGCTCGCCATACACCAGCTCATACAGCTCGCCCATGCCGATCGCGTTGGGCTCGCCAATGTGGGAGGAGAGTTCCGCCAGGATCGTGCCCTTGCGGATGGCGCGGTCGGTGATCCAGGCTTCATTGCTTTTCGGGGTTCCGTTTTTACTCATGATTCCGTCTCCTTTTCTTTGATCGAGCCGAGAACGGCCAGGAGCCGTTCGAGTTTCGCCGCGTCGCGGCACCATGTTAAACTGCTGAATCCGCAAATCTTTGTGGCCAGGCCGGCCAGACGCTTCTCTCCGTTGTCGAGGGTCTTCGCGACCTCCACGCACCGGGTGCGCAGCGCGGCCAGGCGGGCATCCGCCGGCGCCGCTTTCTTCTTCCGGCGAGACCGGACGGGCTTCCAGCCCAACTTTTTGAGATACTTCACCAGGCGTTCCAGTTGCGGGACGTCCAGCTCTCCGGAGGACGCCACCTTGAAGCCCTGGAGGATCATCTCGTATTCATCATCGCGCAACATCAGGTCTTTCTTCGCAATGTGGACCATCGCCAACAGGCCATTGCGCTGGGCCTTTTCGGTTGCGTTTTGCAGGTACGGCCGCGCCCCCGTGGGGGCGTAGGTGGCGAAATTGACGTTTGTTCCCGGGATCATTTTCATTCGGACCTCCTCCACCAAGGATCTCCGTCTTTGGGCTCGCGCAAGACTGGCGCGATCACATCATCGGGGACGTTGAAAATCATCTGCCTGCCGGTGACCCTGACGGGGGTTCGAAGGGGGCACGCCTTCCGGGTGATCCATGCGAATCGGCCAGGCTCATAATTTCCGAACAGATATTCGTTCTCATCGACATCAACAATCCGCCGGACCTCCGGGGCCTCTGTCGGAAAACAGTCGATCAGGTCGACCACACAGAGCGCATACCCAAAGTAAAAATTAAACTTTCCGAGAAAAATACGGTTGTTGTCGGTTAGTGGGGCCAGGGCAGCTCGAAAGGCGCTCTGATGGTAAGTCTGCCGCCATAACTTAGCTCGGCTCAACCCTCCCTGGGCCGCACAGATCAGCAATGGCCCCCGGTGTTTCGTCGGCCATGACCGGGTTTCGATTGTCTTCGCCCCGAGCATCATCAACGATGCCCACGGCTCCCAAAGGCTGATCGCTTTCATCTCATCACCTCGAGGCGGAACTTGTCGCGGTTGGCGATATGAAAGATCGTCTCCGCGCTGTTGCTGCCGGAACAACGGCGGCGGCCGACGATGGCCAGGTGCCCCGAGCGGCGCAGGCGGCGGACGGTCTTGTCGATCCAGGAGCGGTTGAGGTCGGTCAGGCGCTGGATGTCCGTCGCGGCGAACGTCCCGGAGACGTACATCGCCTTGAAAAGCCGGGGCTTTAGCTCGCCGGTCTTCCCGCCTTTCCAGTCGTGGTTGTAGCGGTAGCGATTCAGATTCACTAACCGATTGCGTTTGTCCGGCGGCTGGAGAATGATCTCGCCGCGGCGCTCGAAATCGGGCACCGCGTTGCGGAGGATGGACCGCTCCGCCGAGCTTTCGATGCCCAGGGCGAGGTAAACGTCGCGCTTCGTGAACGGGCGGCGCTGCGCCTTCATCCACGCGCGCATCCGCGAGGCCAGGCCGGTTTTAGGGACGCGCCCCTCGCATGCGCTGCAGAGATCGTCCTCGACCCAGTGACACGGCGTGCCGGTCCGGGCGATGCAATCAGAGCAGTCGTCATCCGTGCAACCGCAAACGCGGCAACGGCGGATATCGAAGCCGGTTTTAGGCGCTTTTGAGGACATCTTTCGTCATCTCCACGGAGATCTCGTTGGTTCCGGTCGCCTTCATGGCGCGTTCGATGCCGATCGCCGCCGTCATCACCGGCCGCCAGTCGCCCTTTGCGTGCTGCTGGATCAGGGCGGTGACGGCGGGCGGGGCCACGACCAGGGATTGTTTGAAGAAAAAGGCCACGTCCTGCTGCGTGACCGGGCCGAATTCCAGACGCCGGCGGATCCGGCTCTGCAGACGGCGCCGGGAGGCGATCCGGCCCTTCAGGTCGTCCTCGCCGATCAGCAGGATCGGGCAGGCATAGCGTTCGTTGACGTTCCGGAGCATCTCCAGGACCTGCATGGCGAGCAGATCCGCCTCGTCGATCATGATCAGGCGGCGCTCTTTGGCCATCTCGTCGCTGATGATCTGGAGGCAGGCGTCGGACCGGACGGGCCGCATGCCCGCCAGTTCAAACGCGATTTCCCGGAGAACCATCGTCGGGGTCCGGGTGTTGAGCGGCGGGAGATAGATCGCCTCGGTCTGGGTGGCGAAGCGGCGGGCCGCCTCGGTCTTGCCGCGCCCGGCCGGGCCGGTGACCATCGCCAGCGACGGCCCGATCATGGACGACATGTCGGACAGCTCGGTGCAGATCTCAAAGAATTTCCGCGTGTTCGCATTCTCGATGAATTCAGATTTCACTTGTTCCTCTCCTCAGAAAAGAAAACGCTCGTCACTGACATAGTTCTTGGCTATCCGGTGATGAAACCGAAAAAGAAGATGGGCAAGAATGGACCCACAGATCTTCTCCTCCAAGACAACCTGGTTGTCTGTAATCACAAATAATTCGATGTGGGGCTGAAAATTATGACGGCCCTTCACAATGCGCGAAAAAATATCGTATTCACTCCTGAGCAAGTGCGACATGTAGGTTGCAACGGTTTGATCTTCGATGAAGTAGCACCGGTAAAGCGGAATCGGGCACGGGAGAACGCTGATTTTAGCCGGGCGCCGATGTTGGTATGCTTCGATAATTTCAAGATCGGTGTACGGATCAAAACGCATGGATTCGGCCGTCATCGCATTTTTTATTGACTTTAAAACCCGATTGGTTGTGTCTTTTTTATACGGCCCCATATGCCCTCCCGTACTCATGATCAAACTGTGCGCGCTCGCGCTGGGCGGGTGTCATGTTGGCTTCGTGTTGCCCCACGAAAATCTTGTCTTCCTCGGACAGATCTCCGCCGGCCATTTCGCACTTCAGGCACCATTCATAACGAAGCTCCCGGCTCATGAATTCTGACGGCCGCGGCGGTACGGGCTTCCCCATCGCCGACATGGCGAAGGCGGCCGACCGGCCGTCGGGCAGGCGCTCGTTCAGGGCCTCCATCTTCGCCATCTCGGCGGCCAGCTCCTCGGGCTCGAGGGCGCGCGTCAGGTTCGCCCGGGCGGCCTCGATCCGCTTCTTCTCCTCGCCGACGACGGCCGCCACCTTCTCGGCCTCCGGGATCTTGGAGTACTCCCGCAGGTCCGGGATGCTCTTGATGATCGCGCGGAAGTTGTCGGCAATCGCCTTGCGTTTCGCGCGCTTTTCCACGATCTTTTTCTTCGCCAGATCTTCATTCTTCATGGATGAATATTCGACCGGGTGCGCCGGGCAGAGGAATTTTTCGTCCAGATAAACGAGGATCACGTCCCGTTCCAACGGGTTGAACCGGCAATCCACGCGCTGGCTCTTGGGCAGGCCCAGGAGGGCGTCGTGTTCGTAGATCTCGCCGTCGATCGTCACCCGGCCGAGCTGCACCGTCCGGGATTGGCGCTTCAGGAAGATGTGGTCCGCCGCCTCGTCGGAGATCCAGCGGGGCCTCCAACCGTCGGCGTAGCAGGCCATCAGGCATTCATACGGGGTGGCTTCCGCGGGCCGGGGCTTCCAGATCCACTCCTTGCGGACGCCCCGATGGGGCTTTTCGCGGTTGTAATAATCGGCGGCGCGGTAGCAGGTCAGGTAGAATTCAGAGGCGAGAAGCAGCTTGTTTTCCTTGGCTAATCTCTGCGCCTCGGCATGGTCCATGTCCTGGGTGTCGGGGTCGTCGGTCAGGCGTTTGACGCTGCCGGCGATGCGGAAGTGGCTCCGGAGGACGTTCTCGATCACGCAGAAAGTTCCTTCATTCATCTTCGCCTTGGCGTTTTTAATGACGGCCTTCTTGTGGGTGCCGGGTGCAATGCGCGTGACGACCGGGTCTACCTCCTCCGGGTCCACGTCCAGGACGTCCATCGGGGCGTCTTCGGTGAGGTTCCACTCCATGCCCAGGTGGCGGATCTCGGAGAGGATTCCCATCATGTATTTGGAGAGTTCCGGCTTGCCGTTGTCGGTGTAAATGCCGGTAAAACATCCATAAATATGTATGCCTACCCGCAGCGCCAGGCCGCAGAGATGGGCGTCGTAATGGTGGTCGAAGGCGATGCCATAGATGATCCGGGTGCGCAGATCCTGCCAGAGGAAACACTCCGGACGGAAGACGGCGCCGGTGTCGTCATCGACCACCCAAAAATCGAAGCGGTGCTGATCGCCGACGAGCATCTCGAACGGGGCCAGATCGGAATAGTCGCGGAGGACCGGGGGCAGCATGTTGTCCAGGGCGCGCATGCCGCCGTTTTGCATGGCGAGCAGCAGCGGGGTGGCCTTTTTGCGATGCCACCAGACGGCGGACGCGTAGCAGCCGATCTCCCAGCCGCGGCGGCCGGCCTCGATGAGCAGCGCATCCTGGTAGAGGGTGGCGAGGTCGATCTTGCGGTGCTCGGGTTTCAGGGTCAGGCCGACCCAGAAATCTAACGCCTCGACGGACCATGACTTTGATTTTCCGGCGTTTGACTTGCGGTGCTCGAGGCCGGCGATCCCGCGCTTGTCGAATTTGTCGATCCAGCGGTAGATCGATTGCAGGGCGACCGCGTGCTTGATTGCCACGTACTTCTTCCAGGCATTCGCGCCTTTCGCCCAGTCGCGCGGCTGCGCGTCCACGTCGCGCAGGACGGCCAGGATCTTGCCGACCCGGACATTACGGAGGGCGTCCCCGGAGATCGCGCGCTCGGGCGACCAGGCGGGAAGGTCTTCGTAGGTGTAGCGTCGGACAGGGAGGATGCCGGGGGCGGACATGGGCGCGAAACGGGGGGCGGGCGTGTTGCCGCCGGCACTATACGTTTGTACAGTAGTTGGAGGAAAGGAAGGGGCCGCCGGCGTTCTCCCGGCACTCCTGCCGGGGACCTCCGGGAGGGGTTCGGCTGCCGCCCCTTCCTTATTATATGAGGAGGCGGGGCGGGGTGAAAATGCGGACCGGTTGTCAGCCAGAGCCGTCGAACTTAATCGGCGGTTGGAACCGCGCAGGCTTCCATTGATTCCCGTCTCCTCGCCCCCTGTATCCTTTATATTATGTGCGGGCGCCGCCGGGGACCCCTCGGGGAGGAGGGAACCGACCCGGGGGGCCACCCGACGGACCCGCTTGGCCCTCACGGGCTGAACTGTCTCGGCAAACGTCGGCACGGCGGCCGGCCGTTCCATCGCCGCCAGGGCGACGGCGGGCGACAGATACTGCAGCATCGACTCCGGAGCGCCTTCCCTATTATATACGGCGACCTGGACGTCGGGCGGCAAGGCGGGCAGGGGGTATTGGCGAGATATTCCCCCGTTCCCTTGTTCTTCAACAAACGGCCACCCCTCTTTTTTCGCTCGTTTTATAATGGCCTGTTTAGATTTTCCCATAAAACCGCTGATCTCCTTCGCCGCGAATGCCCAGTCGCCCGTCATTAGCGTCACCTCGCCAGGATCCGGATGCAAACCGGCCCGAAGTACATGACGGCCATGATGATTATCGCCCAGCAGCACCATTTAAGGCCGGTACCGTCAAAGAATCTATCCAGTCCATCCAGTGTCTTATCTCTCAATATTCCAGCACTTATGGTTTTCATCGGCTCCTCCGTTCAGTTCTTTATTCCCTCACGTTTTGAGCCACGGCGTTCTGGACATCGGGGGGGAGTGCAGAAAAGGGGTATTCTCTGGTTTTCCCGCCTCGGCCTCGTCCTATTTTCTCTGTATAGTTCCAGGCTTCCTTTTGCGACCGAATCTCAATGGCCCTCGTCGATTTTCCTGTCATGCGGGCGATCTCCGACGCCTTGTATGCCATGTCGCCTGTCTTTGGCGGCGCATCGCCCATATTCTTCTGTGCCGCCATTATCCCGGGGAGAGAAACCCTATACGTGATGGAAACAATTTCATCGGAGAGATCCGTTATCGCGTTTGCGAGGTGACTAATAAAATATTCCGCCTGGTCCGATTTCTCCTCCCCTTCCTCGCTGTTAAATGAGGTTATGATCTCTGATAAAACGCCGATTCTTTCGGCCTTTGTAAGAATGACCTCCATAGCTTTTATGTCCGTTGCCAGCTTCATCGTGGTCCCTCCTTTGTCTGTTTGCCCCGTCAGGCGGCTTCCGGGTGGGTCCGAAACGACCGTTTCAATTTTTGCATCTCCTGGATTGCGTCGTCGATTTTACCGAGCGCCAACTTTCGCACCTCGTCCCCGGTGATGATCCGCGCCCCTTCCATCTCGGCCATCGTCGCAAGCGGCTCCAGGGAGCCGGTGATGCGATGAACGGCGTGGATCAAGGACAGCGGGAGGGGGTATTCGGTAGGTTTGGAAAGGTGATTGTTCAGCATGTGGATGGTCAGGGATTTCCGGCCGTCGTTTTTCGGCCAGCCGTAAAAGTCATTGATTTCATCGGCGATCTGCTCGCGGCTCATGCCGGAGGCCCTGATCGCCTTCTTGATCGATACGGCAATCTCGATGCAGTACTCCTCGTAACGGAACTCCTTCGCCTCGATCGGCGCGGGCACCGCCTTGACGAGCTGGTCGCGGAGCTGGGTGTAGGCTTCGATGGGTTGGTCGAAATCAAGGGCAGATTGACAGGCGTCTAAACTTTTCCGTTGCTTTGTCATTGACATGCGCTCCTAAAAGGCTTATTAGTTAGCCTAAACGGGGGCGATCTTGCTCGTCCGCCGCTTCGCCGGGGCGTTGTAGTACTCCGGGAAGACCTTCTGGATCGGCGCGCCGATGGCTTCGGCCACGGCCCGCATAACCCGGTCGGAGATCCGCTTCTTGAGCACAATGTCGGAGACGTGCGCTTCCGAGACGCCGATCTTCTGGGCAATCGCCCGCTGCGTCGCGCCGCGCTCTTTGAGTTCAAACTGGATTCGGTTAGGTGTCATGGTGCTTCTCCATTTGGGACCGATGTCTAAAAATGAACCGTGTATGGTTAGGGTTTATAACACATGAAAGTACTGTGTCAAGCGTTTTTTTTAGGTTGTCACCTAAATATTTCATCTTTTCGCGTAATGCTGAATTAATTACTTGAATATATAAACTATTTTATAACATCGCCTGGTTGACACCTTTAGTTGTCACCCTCGCGGAAAGGTGTCAACCGAAAAATATGGGATTATCTTTCAAAAAAATCGACGACCGAAGGCGGGAGATCGGGATACCCGTGTCTCGATTTGCAAAATCAATCGGAGTCTCTCGGAATACCTATTACGGTTGGGGGCGAGACGTTCTTCCTATCCTGGGGAAATATTCAAAAATTATTGAAGGAACGCTCTGTGTCGATATTAATGATATTTCAGAGGAAGATAAGGAAAAGTTGCCTAAAGAGCTGGTCCGTGGATTGAGTATTGACTTAAATAAGAGAATAAGTAGAGTCAGGTGGGCTATCAACTATATAATTTCCGAAAATAATTTATCCAATAACAAGCTTGCGAAAATTCTTGAGTTGTCGGTTTCAACCATCGATAATTATCGTCGCGGCATTAAAATGCCTAAATTTGAAACGCTTACCTATTTCCAGAATCATTATAGGATAAGCATAGACTGGATAATGGATGGTGAAGGCGAGCCCTTTTTTGGCGCCCGCGCGAAATACCCGGAGATCTGTGGCCCAGAGGCACCCATGCCGCCGTCTTTCCCCGCGCCACCTTGTAATCCTCCCGAGGCGTTTGTTTTTGTCCGACAGATGACCGGAAGTATAAGCGCCGGCGGCGGGACGGTCCCGGAAGACACCGCCGATATGTGTGTCGCATTCAGAAAGGACTGGATGCAGCGGAAGGGATCTCCTGATAAGATGTCTCTGATCAAGGTAAGCGGCGACAGTATGGAGCCGACGCTTCTTTCCGGGGATCTTGTCTTGGTCGATCATGGCCGTAATAGTATTGCCTCCCAGGGCGGCATCTACGCGATTTCAATTGACGATGAGATTATGATCAAGCGTGTCCAGCCTTCTTTTCCTGATAAACTCCTTATAATCAGCGACAATAAGCAGTATGCTCCCTATAAAATGTCAACAGCCAACGTCCGCGTCAACGGCAAAGTAATATGGTACGCCCGGGATCTGGAGAGGTAAGGTGGATATTGATAATTAGATGCCGTACACCTTTTTTATATCGCCCAATGTTGTGTCACGGCGTGGGTTTGATTTTAAGCGTTTTCTCTCTGATATGGCGGCCGATTTAATATAGGAAACAGCCTTTTCTATCGATTTAAAGGCATTCCAATCTACGCCACGAAGTGATTCTTCTGTACTAGTGGCCAATCTCAGCAACTTTGATATTTTTGTCAGCTTCATAATAAAACCAATGAAAGGATTACGAAAATGATCTACTTCATCAATTCTTACGGTCCCGATCCTGATGCGATGCGAAAAGCATTTAAGTTTTGCGGAGCGATTCTCAACAAGTTAATCGCCAAGGAGTCCGCGATCGTTGTTCCTCAAAAATCGAACCTCGATGGGATTATACAGGAAATACTGGGCGATATGCCAGTAAAAATATTAACAAAGAATAATTTTCTTGATCTTGATGGCGCGACAATTAGACTTTTCACGAAGAAAAACATGCCTATATCTTTCAGTGGGCCGATGATTGCTGCTTATATTGATCTTCAATTTCTTTCCAGACTCGTTTCTGCTTGCCCTGACGCAGATATCATTTACGTTCCCTGGACAGAAGAAGAGAGGGATGAATTTGCTATCAAGCGGAAAGGAACCATGACCGAAATTTGATAGACCTTGGCCATAAAATGTTGTAACCGATTGCGTTACTCTGAAACCGCGTTTTTCAAAAACTTATTCTGCGACAAACATCGGCCGCGTTTATGGGATTTTCGGAAATTTTTTTGGCCGCGATTTTTTACCCTCTTGATCTTCCATCTTAATTGTCTATCCCAAATCCACTAACCATAGGCCACCAAGTCCCGAATCATTTATCACCGTTTAACCTACTCCCCTCAGCCGGAAACGGCATCCACCGGGCGGCGGATCATATCGAAGGGACGAAACCGGTATTTTTGTTCCTCAGCCACTTTCACATCGACCATATCGAAGGCCTTCAC
>Ga0208957_1000475_pt1 | contig 32261 bp, 47 predicted proteins | sample RifOxyA1_FD_184029 | JGI IMG/M metagenome (GOLD analysis project Ga0208957, IMG submission 184029) | Groundwater microbial communities from Rifle, Colorado - Rifle Oxygen_injection A1 (SPAdes) | ecosystem: Environmental > Aquatic > Deep subsurface > Groundwater | place: Rifle, Colorado, United... | reverse complement strand
GAAAAAATCATTTTTTAAAAAATTATTTGAATAACAACTATATGGCAATAATCGGAGGCATAATAACAATACTTATCGTGGCGTGGTTTTGGTGGGGCAAAACGTGGGATGAGTGGGATGGGTACGAAGACCAGCACTATCGAAAGAGCAATGACAGCTGGGATGAATAATAATTAAAAAAATATGTTGAAAAAAACACAGACAGAATATTACTTCACGTTTGAGGATGAGTCCATAACGATTAAAGTAAATGAGGAGTGCGACCACTTAAACTATCGGCCGATATGGGTTGAGGAAGCACATTGCTGGCGACACCCAGAGCAAGCCGTGGAATACTACGAGTGGGTACTAGCGAGCATAAAAGAAATGATAAAAGAATTGAAAATAGCGAACATAGACAAAAAGGCAATTAAATGATATAATATCATTATGACTAAAACAAAATTAAAATTAAAAGGGTTAAAGCGAAAGAAGAAGCCAGAGGCAAGGAAAGCGGAGATAAAAAAAGAAACACCAGAAAACACCTGCGAAAAAACAAAGACCAAAGACGGCTTATTTGACGTAAGGGAAAGGAATGTATCAATACTTGACGATTACATAACGTGGATAGCAATGCCGAGTGTGATGAGGGAGCCAGCAACACAGGAGGAATTTGCAAAAAAACAAAAAATTGATCCAGCAACGCTGACTGACTGGAAAAAGCGATCGGGTTTTTATGACGAGGTGCAAAGGCGCAGACGGACATACTTCAAAGATGACTCGGGCGATGTTATTCTTTCCCTGAAAAGAAAATGCTTGAAAGAGGGAAGCGGAGCCGATGTAAAAGTGTTTTTAAATTATACCGAGGACTTAAAAGACAAGACCGAGATAGCCGTAGACGATGAGCTGAGGAAAGCGCTCGACAAGGTCAGCAAAATCCTCCCAGATTAAAATGTTTTATTGTTTAAAAAAACAAAGCAAAGTCCAGAACGGCAAAGCGATTGAATATTGTACGCTCCGAGGCTGTCCGCACCTGAAACGAGTAAAAGGAAAAACAGGATTTAAAAAATTTAAGATAAACAAATATGTCAAAAAAAGCAAAAGGAATATCCATACAAATACCTGACGGCTTCCGAAGACCGCCGAAACCAACACGCAGACAACAGGAACGTAAAGACAAGATAAACGGATTTTTGAAAGAGTACCAAGAACTATGCGAAAAGCACAACCTAAAGCTTGACGCTTATTTTAATTATACGCCAAGAGGCCAAGTCGCCATCTTGGATGTTTTGTTTTTAAGAGTGCCAGCGGAATACGAGGGTAAGCCAGAGAAGATACAAGCGGACAAGGAAAAAATCGGCGAGCTAGTCAAACCGTTTTTAGCTGAGTATGACGAACTGAAGAAAAAACACATGATTGAATTTGAGGCGATTATAGACGTGAATGACAAAGGCATATATCCGAAAGTTAATTTGCGTGATATTAAACCGCAGGCGTTCCAGACCAAGGACTGGGATGAAGCCAAAAAAGAAAACGAAGCTCAAAAAAAAGATGAATAAAAATGCAGATACCATTATCAGAAATCAAAACTCCGTTAACGGATAAAATACTTAAAATATATACCTTCAAAACCAAAGAGGGTATTATTTTAAATGAAACGATAACCCACGGCCAGAAAATAATTATTGAGTGCATACTCGGCCGTAAGGCTCCGATAGACATCGAAACAATAAAGCGTATTCACACGATGGCGCATACTCGATACGGAAAGAGCATTGCGATAGCAATCGGTGTATCAGTCCGCTCCTCGACAAAGCACGAGCCGTGGGCGGTTGTAGCAGGAACAAAAGACCAAGCGCAAATTATAATGGACTACGTAATCCAATTCAGCGTAAACGACCCGATGTTGCGTGGCCAGCTGGTGAACGAAAAAGAAATCAGAATAGAGCGCCTGACCCAGCGCAGAAAAAGAGATCACCTGACATACAAATTCGGCGGTGAAGTCCGAGCATACGGAGCAGGCAAAGACGGAACGGCGGTGATGGGGCAAGGTTGCGCCAACGTTATTGAGGATGAGAGCGCCTTGATAAATGACACGACCCAGTCAAAGATTTTCCGCATGTTGGGCGACCACATGGATAACTTCTACATGAAAGTCGGGAACCCGTTCAATAACAATCATTTCAAGCGAGCGTTTTCCGATGTCGGTTATTTTAAAATAAACATAGATTATAAACAGGGAATGATTGACGGCCGTTTGACTGAAGCGTTTGTCGAGGAGGTGAGAAAGAACCCGAACTTTGATATTTTGTACGCAAACATATTCCCAGACGTGGAAGACTATGACGAAAAGGGATACCTGCCATTATTTACCCATAGGCTGGTAGAAATGGCACAAATAGAAAGGGATAAGATAGCGCCATGGGGAGCGCCAAGGCTCGGGTGCGACCCAGCTGACTCAGGAAAGTGCGAATCGAACATAGTCCGCAAGTTTGAGAACGTGGCCGAGGTGCTATTCGGAAAATCAGGCATAGACCCGATAACATTTGCAGGCGAGGTGGCAGTCCGATCGTACGATGTACAGAATGCGTTTATTGACCGAGTAGGGGTGGGGAGCGGAACATATCACTTGCTTACCCAGCAGATGACTACGAAGAAAAAGACCGTAGGTTTTAATGGAGCCGAGAAATTGCCATCATCAATTTTACAGCACGAAAGAGAATTGTATCTGAATATGCGTGCGTACGTTTATTGGCAAAGCAAGCTGTGGCTGGAGCTCGGAAACAAGCTCATACGAGATGATCGGTGGAGCCAATTGCTTGCGGTTAAATACAAAACCACAAAAGGCAAAATTCAGATTATAAGCAAAGAGGAACTCGGGAAAGAGCCATACAACATATCAGATATCGGCGTGGCCGATTGCCTAAGCATGACGTTCACGCCAGTAAAAAGAATGTTTAACATGCCCAGCGTGAAAGGTGGGATAAAATCAAGATTTTAATTATTGTGCAAACTGCCAGAATATGCTATAATTAATTTAAGATTAAAAACGGACTCAAAAATATGGCAATAAAAATAGACAGGGAACTCCTGCTAGAAAAATTACTCGAGGAAAAAAAGAAAGCGTACGAATATCGCATGCGGAAACATGCTGACTGGGATACGAATTATAAACTTTATCGTTTGCAGGTTGATATTGATAGGCTGACCCAGCGCCAAGACGCTTGTGTTCCACTCCTGAAAGGCTCCGTGAAGACCTATATGAGCAGGATAGGTGATGAACCAGAGATAACCATCGAAGATAAAGACGGCGACCTAGACCGAGAAATTATAGTCAACGAAAAGTGGGATGACACGGCCAACAAAATAAGCCTTGGAATTCTTGATAAAGTTGACAAAAGACAAGTTTTATTGTTTGGTGCAAGCTGGAAGAAATTGAACTGGAAAGACAAGGCTTTTTGTTCTGAGGTAAAAGACACCTACGACATGCTACATGACCCGAAAATGAAGCCGTATGACCTTGAAACAGCGAGATACATCATCGAGGGCGGAATATACCGCTCAATCGAGGAAATCCTCGCAGACGGCAAATATGAAGACGAGGGCAAGCAGGAATTAAGGGATTGGCGTGAAGAACTGGCAGGAAATGAAACAACAGGCAAAAAATCTGAACAGCCGACAAGTACGGTGGGCATAAACTTAACTGAGAAATATAGCGACGAAATAAGCGCCAGAAACGACCGCATGACATCCCTCGGTGTTGAGGAAATTGAAGATACGATCGCAGGAAGCGACATAATCGTTCATTTAAGCAACCACATAACCAGAATTTGGGATGCCGTAGCAAAGGAATACGTTCGGTATTTATGCGTTTATGCAGATGACAAAGTACTTTTAATGGCAAAACCGCTGAAAGAGGTGCTAGGCGTAGAATTCTACCCATTCGAACGCTGGTGCGGTGATGATTTGGAAGTAACTGACAGCTATCCAGATTCAATAGCGGACATTCTACGGACACCAAACCAAATGGTAAATACTTGGTATTCTCAGTTTTTTGAAAACAGAACATTGCGTAATTTCGGCATGAACTTCTACGATGCAACAATCGAGGGGTTTGAACCCGAAGCACTAGAGCCAAGAGCAGGCGGATGGTATCCATTGCCTGGGAAACCGAATGAAGTTTACCAGAGAGTAGAAATTCCAAACCTAGATAGCACGCCGAATGATATTCAATTTTTAATAAATATCGCTGAAAAAGAAACCGCCTCGACAGACGTAGAAAAAGGCGCAATATCGAGCGCACAAAAAACCCTTGGCGAAATAAAAATAGCAGTCGGGAAAGCGAACGAACGCATAAACGAAATGTCGCCATACTTCAATTTGAGCTGGCAGAGATTTGTTGAGAAATGGCTGGCCATAACCTTGGCAAACATGGGCGACATGAAAGAAACCCTGCACAAGAAAGCGCCGAACGGAAAGTATGTTCCAAAAACCATCTCGATGAAAGATATTAAAAACAAGGGCGGATACAAAGTTATAGTTGAGAGTAAGGCGCAGAAAGAACAAAATCAAATATCAGACCTGAATTCATTACTGGCCATCAAAAATGAATTCCCGAATAACGGAAAGCTTCGCAAGGCCATCCAGAAACGAGCGCTGAAAATTGTGAGCCTAAACCCTGAGGAAATAGACGAGATTATCGAGGAGGAAGAAAGGATCGTAGCACAGTCCGCACAGATGGGCGCAGGGAGCCAAGAAATGGGCGGAATGATGGCAGGTGGCGGAGCGCAAACAGCGCCGATGGAAATTCCAATGGGTGGCCAAGAGGCAATGATAAACGCTTAATACTTTAAATAAAAAAATATGTTTTTATTAAAATCACAATTAGACTCAAAAACAAGACAGGAAATAGATCGCATTCAGGCGATTGATTCTGGTTTAAGAACAACAGCCGAAGCAGGACTTTTGACCTCGCTGGCTCCATATCTGACAAACAGACTCGAGCAAGAGGATTCAGAGGGCAACATCTTGGTGTGCGCAGGCCAGACAGTCCCGACCGATGGCGAAACAGGATTTGCGAAAGGGTGCGTTTTTATTAAGGAAAATGCCACATCTGGTGTCGCATGCAAATACGAAAACAAAGGCGATGAAACATCTTGTCTTTTTACCATAGCGGATGACGTTTATTTTAAAGAAATCGCATTGACCAATGCACAGATAAAAGCTTTGGCCACAACTGGCATTGAGATAGCACCAGCATACGGCGCAGGAGTGATTGCCGAATTCCTTGGCGGTATAATTATCCACGATGTCGGAACTGCAGACTTTGCCACAGCGCACAATGTAACCGTGAGATACAAAACAGACGGATCAGGCACGACAGTCAGTACCACAGTAACCAGTCCTTTTATTACAGGAAGCGTAGCTGACAAAATTACTACCATAAAACCGATAGTAACCGATGTCGCATTACTCGGTATGGATAACCAGCCGTTAGTCATTAAGGCTTCGGCCAACCCAATAACTGGTGACGGTGTTGGCAGAGTAAAAGCTTGGTACAGGCTATTTGAAACTGGATTATAAAATATGCATAACGCAATATCAAGCCTCCTTGAAAAACGAGGCATAAAAAGCGAAAAGGAATTGAAGCCACACGAGAAAGCGAAATATGAATTATGGATGAAAATCTTTGAAAAGGAAATCAAAACGGAAGACATTAAGAAATTCTTACAGGCGGAAATTATCAGACTTGAAACTGAGTGGTTAGAAACCGAAGACAGAAATCCATTCACATATTTGTTTGAGTGGAAACGCAACATCGAAGTCAAAGGTCGCTTAAAAAATTATAGAACATTAATTGCTTTTATAGACGAGCCAGAGCGCAATAAGCAAAAGCTCGAAAAATATATCAGAAAGCTTATAAATAATAATTAAAAAAATATGAACGAAAAAGCATTAGTAGAGCTTTCGCTGAAAGACCAGAATTATATGACTGAGCTATTAGCGAAAAGCGCAGGAGCTTTGACCCCTGCAGAAAGAGCTCATTTAGTCGCACGCCGTGACTATTTGAACAAAGAAACATTGGAGCGCTTGGACATCAAGGGAGCCGAAGCGATAGCCGATGACAATGGCGATGGTGATACAGACAACGAATACGAAGCGATGACCGTGCCAGAGCTAAAAAAGATGTGCGAGGAAAGGGATATAGAGATTGACCCAAAGGCAAAGAAAGCCGACCTCGTAGATATTTTGAAAGCCGATGACAATGGCGAACTGGAAGATGAAGACGAGAACGAAGACGAAGAATAAAGTTAAACAATTTTAATAGCCAAACTCTTGCGACCACAAATCGAGGAACGGCAAAAAACAACAGTATGCCAAATGAAAATGTCCAAACTGGCAAAAATGACGGTGAAAACCCAACCATTCCGCCAACGGATATGTACGCAGAAATGCGTGGCAAAAAAGATACCAATGATGTGCCATTACACCCAGAGGAACGAGCAGAATACTACAAAGTAAAATTTGCAGAGTCCACAAGGGGCGTGGAAGCATTGGTGGCGAGCGAAAAGAAGCTCAAAGAGGAAAACGAAACCTTAAAAACAAAAAAAGAACAAAACACTGAAGATGAATTGTCAAAAACGATACCAGACTGGGATATTTTAACTCTCGACCAGAGGCGTTCAATATCTATGTCGGTGGGATCATTAAAGCAAGACCTCGAAAAGGTGAAAGCTCAAGTCGCTGAGATTGTTGATGAACGTGAATTCGAACATACTTTTAAAAAAGTCACATCTGAACCCGAATTCGCAATTATTAAGAAGCACAAGCGAGAATTTAGAGAATATGCCTACAAACAGGAAAACTTGAATGTTCCATTATCGATTTTGTCAAAATCATTCTTAGTTGATAAGAACTTAATCGGAGTCAAACCAACAGAGCAGAATAAAGACGACAACCCAGATGCTGGGCGGAGCGGACTTGATTCAGGCTCAGGCGGTGACCGAACTCCTCAAACCCCAAAAGGCGGATACACCGCTGACGAGGTAGAGAAGATTCGGAAAGAAGACCCGAGAAAGTATGCCAGACTCGCAAGAGAGGGCAAGCTTAACATCAAAGAGTAAATCATCTCGTGTATTGTTCGAAAACTTAATTAAATAAATAACAATACACATATGAGCAGTTTCTCAACCAATGTCGGCGAGAAGTTTGCCAGTAATGTTATCACCAAGTTTTTTGAAACAGCCGTAGCTCCGATGATCACGAATGACAACTACGAGGGTGAAATCAAAGGCGGTGGTGCAGACAGACTGAACATTCTCTCCGTAGCGGAAGACCAAGGTCTTCAAACATACACAGGTGCTGACCTTACCCTAGGCAATGCGACAGAAAGCGAAGGCGTTCTGACCGTAAGCCAGAAAAAGGCTTATTATTTTGGTATCAAAAGCTGGGATAAATTTAAATCCTATGCGGAAGATGTCGATAGTGATTTAATCAAACAAAAAGCAGGCGAATTGCAAGAAGCAGTTGACGCTTATGTCCTCGGACTTTATGGGGATGTCGGCGCAGGCAACAGAGTCGGCACAGACTACACCACTGGAACAGTCACTGTAGACGTAACCACTGGCGCAGTCACAGGCTCTGGTACAACTTTTGCATCAGGTATGGTTGGCAAAGGGTTCAAAGCTCTTGGCCACACAGCATGGTATCGTGTCAAAACATATTCATCCACGACTGCAATTGTGATCGAGGATGACAGCGATGACGACACCAGCGCATACACTGGCGGAGCAATCGCAGGCGGAGCCACATACGTAATTGAAGCAAACACAGCCGTTCAGGTAACAGCTTCAACCGTATACACCAAAATCGTAGCTTTGAGGACTAAGTTGAATAAAACTAAAACCCCAAAGGCAGACCGATGGTTGGTAATCCCAGCTGATATTGCTGGAGTAGTAGACACATGCACCGAGCTTGTCCACGCCACTCAAAAGGGCGATGATGTCGTAGCAAACGGCTTTATGGGCAGACTCGCAGGCTTCAATGTCTACGAGAACGAGGAAGTATCTGGTGACGGAACTAACGGCTACCACTGTATGGCAGGCCACAAGTCGGCAATCTGCTTCGCAATGGCTTTTGTAGAAACTGGCGTAGAAGACCTGCAAGGGAACTTCGGCAAAGCATACAAAGGTTTGAATTGCTACGGAGCCAAGGTAATCGACAGACGGCGCAAAGCGCTTGCAGAGGGTTTCTTCAAGTTATAAACGCATACTGAGGGGGTAGATGAAAATCTGCCCCCTTGGGGTATCTAATTAATTAATTCCACTAAAATGATAAACGCAGAAACAAGCCTAAGGGCAAAAATAAAGACTTCTCGTGTTGACACGGTGGTCGCCACTGGCGAAAAGTTTATCGATGTGGAGGTCGAAATCTATGCCGATGAACAGATCATCGAAACAAAGAAATTCGGCTATCCTATTGGAACGCCAGTGGAACAAATTACTAGCGAAATCAGCAACACGCTTGGCAACATGAAAATAGAGGCGGAAAACGCCGTGGCCAGCGAAGAAGCTGAAAAGGTCGAAAAAATAGCTCAGGACACAGTCAACGAATTGGCTGACCTAGAAATTAACGAGCAATAAACATATGAACAAAATCAATAAAGCAAAAGTTAATTATCAAGAAAACTTCGTGTACGAATTGCGTGACAAAGCTGGCAATATCAAAAAATTGTTTAAGGATGGATTTTTGAATACTGCTATCGTAAAATTTGTCAGAGCAAGATACAACCCGTACAACGAGGCAGGCGAAGTAAAATCTGGCCTGTTGGCTAAGATCGCATTGTTCGGTGTACGGATTCCATTCATCACTGGCATGTGGGTAGAACGGATGAGCGTGGCCAACCTGATCACGAGCGCTGGCAAAGCAGGCTTAGCGAGCAGGGTAAATGGCAACGGCGCTGAGGCCGCTTTTACCTATATCGCAATCGGTATCGGCACAACTGCGGCCGCAGTCGGTAACACCGCACTGGAATCGGAAATCACAACCGCAGGCGGACAGCGTGCTAACTCGACCGCTTCCAGAACAACCACAACCGTAACCAACGACACGGCAAGACTGGTAAACACATTCACGTTTACAGGTTCGTTTAACGTAACAGAGGCAGGCGTATTAAATGCAGGCTCCACTGGAACGCTTTTGAACCGCCAAGTCTTTACGGCTGTAGCGGTGGCAAGCGGAGATAGTTTGCAAATCACGGTAGATGTTTCAAATGCTTAGTTCCTGATGTACAGCTCCTTGGAAACAGGGAGCTGGGATTAGAAAATAAATATGATAGAACTATCTCAACAAAGAAATTACAACAGTAAAACATTCTTGCACGACACAGAAGTTGGCAAGAAAGTTTTACAATCCCACGCAGGACATATCCATTACAAAGACGGCGCTGATTTTAAAGAGATAAGCTGGGATTTAATTTGGGATGAAGTAAAAAGAGGCTGGGGTTTTACTACTCACTCTTTCAATCCTTTTTTACCAGAATATTCAGACGGCTTTGTTGAATTTCGTGATAGATTTCAAGACAAAGACCAGACGATTAAATATCGGGCTGTTTGCGATAAGGTAAAAGGCGAGCTGATTGAAACCGATGAAACCAACCCGAACTTTGATAATAATCCAGATAATAAAGGTGTGCTTTATAAAGACGCTTTCGGAAAAGGAAAAGATTATTTACTCTATCATACCCGCTCATCTTTGGTAAAAGTCGCAACTGTAAATAATCCGAACGAGCAAACCGAAGACGTGAAATTCCGCTGGGAAATACAGTTGCCAAACAAAGATGTTTATCGTGCAGAAAGCAAAGAGATTGTCGAAAAATCAATAAAGGATAATGAATTTGAAGTCATAAAAGACGGCAAGACTTTATCGTATAAACTTGATGTTACAAAAGCAAAAGCGTTTGACAGCGATAAACAAACCTTAATCGGCGATACGCAAAATGACGGCAAGGAATGGTTCACATATTTAAAATCTTTTCGAGCGTGGGATAGCAAAGGCAATAAAATAATTGTTGGTGCAAGAATATTTCAAGAGAATGGAAAAACATATTTAGAAAAAACCATACCGCTTGATTTTTTGAAGAAAGCAGAGGGGAGAGTTTTTACTGATACGACAACCACGTATTATCCGACAGTTGACGGAATAGTTGCTCAATACTATACAACTGGAACAAACGCCTATTCGTTGGCACAGTTGAGAAGCGGTGTTGGCAATACTGTTTGGGACACGGATGCTTCAATCTATATTTTTGGAATAACCTCGGACGTAAACTCCGCCTATTATCGCTATATAATGCGAAGTATTTTTATTTTTGATACATCGTCATTAACTTCTGGGGCTTCTATTTCTAGTGCTTCATTTAAGTTTTACGGAAACGCAAAATTAAATGAGGGAAGTATGTGGAGCAGTGCTGCTTTAAATCTTTATAGCGCAGCCCCTGCTAGTGAAACGGCATTAGCAGCTGGCGATTATGACAGTCTTGGAAGTTCAGCATACTGTGATACTGAAATTAGCTATTCCTCTTTTTCCATAACAGGATATAATACATTTTCTCTAAACTCAACTGGCATCTCTGCAATAAGTAAAACTGGAAAAACAAAAATTGGTGCGAGAGAAACGTATTATGATTTGGGGGGAAATAGTCCAACTTGGAGTACCGACAAAGCAGTCCACGTTGATGGATATTTTTCCGAACAAACAGGAACAGATAAAGACCCCTACCTTGAAGTAACTTATACGACAGGGACGGCATACACAAAATCAATAACCGAAGCTTCGACATATTCCGACACGGTAACAAAAAAACAAACAGCCAAGAGAATAACCGAGGCCAGCACATACACTTCGGTCGTAGCGAAGCTGATCGGAAAAAGAAACACTGAAAGCTCAACGTGGACTGACACGGTGGCGAGTATATACGCATTAGCCAAAGCAATAACCGAGAGCTTAACATGGACAGATTTGCTGACGAAAAAACAAACAGGAAAGAGAATAGCGGAAGTGTCAACCAGTACGGATAGCCTAAACATTTTGAAGACAATCGGCAAATATTTTTTAGAAAGCGCAACCTATACAGATACGGTGGCAAAAATAAAAACGCTTTTTAAAACATTAACGGAAACGGCCACGTATACCGATGTCGTGAGCAGAGGCGCAATCATGATCGGAAGACTTTTACAAGAATCAATCGCTTGGTTGGATAGGTTATACGGAAAGAAAAACGGTGTAAATATGAAGTACGTAAAAAAATACGCCGAGAAAGTCGGCACATATATTAAAAAATATTTTGATATCTAAAATATGCAGATTATAGAAATAGGCGCAAACGTATTCCAAAATGGAACATTCCTCGATGACAACATCGAGGGGCTTGGGTTATCTCCGAGCTACAAAGGCCACAATTATTTTAAAGGCAAAGGAGCCGTGATGTATCCACAGCCTGGGCTGATAACAATAGCAATATCTGGAAGCACGCTTGCGCACGAAATGGTGGCCTCTTGTCTAGACCCAGCGTATCTTGGAAACGATGGTTATTTTGTCGATAATGGCGGTAAATTTTGGGTGTTGGATGGTGACACGCTGACTTACAAACAGATAGACGACACCGCTGGGCATACCTATAATTTTGGAAACGTAGATATTAAAGTTTTTAACGGTGATATTTTTTGTACATGTGATGACGATATAGTGAAACTGACAAACGACATGGCGAGTATTGATAAAACTTGGTGGACAGTGACAAAAGGAAAATCTGGATTAAGCGGATCATTCCGTCATCCAATGGAAATAGTTGAAGACACGCTATATATTGCAGACCAAGATGAAATCCATACATACGATGTCGCAGGCGTGGCCACAAGTGCATGGATGACACTGCCTGGGGGTGTAAATATAACAGCGCTGGTAAAACACCCGAACGGAGTATACTTGATGGCATACGTGAGCGCAACCGCAAACTACTCGCACAGCAAAAAAGCTCGGGCTAAATTATTTATAATCGACACGACCGCAGGTGAATTTTTGCAGGAAATAGAAATTGACGATCAGGTCGAGGGGGCAATAAACGTAGGCGGAATAAACTATGTCACATACGGTGATAATTTTGGATATTTTAACGGACAAGGATTGAAGCTTTTAAAAAAAATAGATTTTGTTAGCTCACCAGTATATTCGCAAAGATTGTCGGCGGTAGGAAACACGGTGCTGGTGCCAGAATTTAAAAGCAACGTGCGGAGCCTGATGGCATACGGCGATGTGAACGGAAAAGGAAATATATTTTTTTACCCGTATTACGCACTCGACACGGCAGGCGCATACGAGCTAAAAAATATGCTGGTGACTATGCAAAATTCTATAGTTTTAAATTACCGAGATAGCACAGCGCACCGAATGGTGCGAATGGACTTCACGGCCAGCACTTTGACGGCAGGAACGACAATGCTGACTGCAAAACAAAATCTGGGTGGTAGGGTTTGGGTGAGGCGTGTAGATTTATTTACGGAAACACTGGCAAGCGGAGCGCTCCTGACTTGTTTGATAAGACAACTACCAAGCGGATCGTTCTCAACAGTTGGCACGCTTGATTATTCAGCAGACGGAGCTATCTCTTATAAAAGATTAGATTGCAATATTTTATTATCAGATTTGCAATTAGCAATAAACTTTGGAGGCTCGGCGCTAGTCGGGCTAAAGAAAGCATTAGTATATGTCGAATCAGAATAAAATCCCACAACCAAAAACAACATCGGAAGATAGCACAATATGGTTGCATATGCTAAAGGGGTACGTCAAAACCATAACGAGCGCCCCAACATATACGCCGAAGAATTTTGAGCAGGCAATTAAATTATACATGGACAGCCTGACAACTCCGACCGTGAAACGATTATACATTTACAGTTTTGAGGCAGGCATTTGGTCTTATATATCATTAACATAAAAAAATATGACATTCCTAGAATTCCAAACAAATATATACGATGACCTCGGAGTAACAAGCTCGGATAGTTTTTATTCTTTGGCATACATCAAACGGCGCATAAACGCCAACATGAAAAGAGTAGCAGGATACTTCAACTGGCCACAAACCGAAGATGCAGTAAACCGTGACAGCGAGGCAAACCAAGAATGGTATAATTATCCAGAGAATATGAAGCAGGATACGATCCGCAAATTGATGTTCAATGGTGAGTATTATAAAAAAACAGCATACCCTGATTATTTGCAATATCAGGAAGACATGGGTGCAAACGCAACCGATAAAATATTTACAGACTTTCAAAATAAATATTTTATAAACCCGAAACCAACCGCTGACATAGTGGCTGGCATTTCGCTATGGGGGCAAGTAATCCCGAGCGACCTGACGACAGACACTGGTGTAACGCCATTTTACAATGACCCAGATATTGAGGAAGTTATCTACCAGCTGTCATTGGCAGACTGCTATAAAAAAGCCAGAGGAACGATGTTCGAACGAGGAGCGACAATGGAAAAAGAAGCATTGCAGAAATTGGAAATAATCAAAAAGAAAGTCATGCTTCGCCAAGCTAGTTATAAAAATAAAAATAATAACATGTTCGAGCATACCGAACTGATAAGAAAAGGCGGTCGGTATAAACGAGGCACGTTCGAAACCTGTAATTAATAATAATATGGCAACTCAAACATTTTATCGTCAGGGCGTAGATATTTACAACGCCTCGAATAATCAAAAAATAGGGGCTACGGACTGGGCAAAGAATTGGACAGGGCGAGCCACGGAAGTGAAAGCGCCAACGGTGCCAACTGGTGGCAGTTTTCAGTTGAATCCGAACTATAATCCGAACGACCAGAACGTAAACCGCTACATCCCAGCCGAACAGTCCGCAAATTCTACTCCCATTGCGATAGGACTGCCCCAGAATAAACAAAGTGGGGGTGTTTCGATAGTTGACCCATTCGCAGGCAAGAACCCCACAGTGAGCGTTATAGAGCCAAATTTTGGCAACGGTAAAGTTGACATAATTGGAAATAATCAGCCTAATCAGAACAAAATAGCACCAACACCGACCCCGACACCGCAAAACACGGCTCCCGAGGCACAGCAAAAGCAATTCTACCGCATAGGGCAGACTATTTTTGATGCAAGCACCGATAAGGCTATAACCCCCGATGACTGGGCAAAAAACTGGACTGGCAGGGCTTCTGAGATACAAAAAGGCTATCAGGCCATACCAGACCCGAGTAAAATCAACCAATTTACCAGATATCAGAAAATTGGCAACACCATGTACGGCATACCAGTAAACGGAGGCGCTGGTGCAGGTGATATGAGCGGAGCTGATCAGGGCGTTCCAAGCGCAGGTATTCCATTCGATACACAAGACCAAGGCATTCGGGATATTCTGACATACGCAGGGCAAGCAGATCTGTCGCCTGAGCAAACACTAAGTCTTTTAAATGCTTATAACCAAGTGTCATCTGACGAGAGAAGCAAAATTGAGAATGACCTTGGCATTCCTGACGTAGTTAACAGTCTATACACAAAGCCGAGCAAGACCAGCGAACAAATATACCAAGAAGCATACAACTCCTCGGAATTGCCGAACCTGAAAAATCAGATTGCGGAAATTGACAAGAAAATTGCCGAGAAAAAAGAGCAGATAACGGCAGGCACGGCCGAATTGCAAAACAACCCATGGTTGAGCCAAGCTTCAAGGGGTGGCAGAATAAGAAATTTGAATGAAACAGCACAGAGCGAACTGAATAACCTCCTAGACGAGCGCCAAGGTTATCTTGACACCTATAACGGCGGAGTGGATGAAATCGAAAAAGTGATGACAAGATATGCCAGCCAGCTGGAAGAAGACCAGACCCTAAACGCCAGCAAATTGAATTATTTATTGAATCAAGCCGAAAAACAGGTGACGGCATTGACTCAGTCTAAACAGGCTGAGAATTTGCGGTACGTTCCTGACTATTTAAAAGCCAAGGCAGACAAAAACCTTGATAAATTATCATACGAGGCGACTAAGCAACAGCTTGAACTTCAAAAGCTGGGGCTTGATATTGATAAAGCTAAAAGAGAAACTGGCGACCTACCGACATCCGTAGCAGGCCGAGTAGATAAGATTGCCAACCAGTTTGATGGTGAGCAAACCGTGAAGAATTATGCCCAATTAGTCGAGAGCGTAAACATGATCAGCCAGATACCAGACGATACCAAAAACCCAGCTGATAACCAAGCCTTGATTTATGCATTCGCCAAGGCAATGGATCCAACCAGCGTAGTCCGAGAGGGCGAGTATGCCACGGTGCAAAAATATGCGCAGAGCTGGATTGAGAGCTTCGGATTTAACGCTATGAGGGTAGTAAATAACCAGCAATTCTTATCACAGCAAGCCGTTCAGAACATAAAGGCCACGATTGCCAAAAAGTTTACTGGCACGGAATCATCATACAAAAACCTGACCAACGAATATGGCCGAAGAATTGACCGCATAACTGGAAAGGCTGATGGAACCGATTATATCAGTAATTATTCTGGTGGATTAATGCAGGAAGATAGTCGGCCAACGCTCGATATCGGTCAAGAAGCAGGGTTCTCGGATGAGGAAATCCAAGAAGCAATAAAACAGCAAGGTGAATCAGCGGTCAGACAATGGCTACTGAGTAAAAAAAAAATGAGTAGCGCCTCCACGACAGGAATGAGAACCGATCGTCACAACAACCCGACAGCATTCACGACCGACATAGCAAAACAGGCAGGGTTGAAAGAGGGTGTGGATTATGAAGTAGGCGACCCATTTCCGAATAACCCGAACCTGAAAACTGCAACTATTCTCGGTGACCCGATCGCAACCACGATAAAAGTGATTGACAAAATCGGCTTCCAGACAGCGAGCGGAAAACAAAGATGGTCGTACATCAACATGCCAAAGAGCCAATGGGATGGAATGACCTACCAGCAAAAGAAAAACACCATCGCAAAAATGTATACCAATGAGGGCGGTTCTCAATTAAAACAATATTTTGCATAACAAAAATATGGCCAATAGATTATTACAAGAAATGCAGGCTACGCCTGCGCCAAAAGGTTCTACACAGAACAGATTACTCCAAGAAATGGGCGATTTTCAAGCTAGCCCGACCCAAAACAGCGAATGGGCAAGCAAATACGCAAACCTAAACCCGACATGGTCGGGAGCTGAAAAAGAGGGCGGATTTTATAATAATGCCGAGCAATTTGGGCAAGGTATTGTTAAAGGCGGAATATCAACGCTCAGAGGAGCCAGCACGCTTGGTGAAAATATAATTAAAGGCATAGGCAGAATAGTTACCCCAAAAAGCTGGGAGGAAAAGCTTGGCTTTGCGAAGACCGAAAAATCTTCCGCCGACCAACTGGTAAACGCCGTAGAGCGAAAGCTTGGAATGGCCGAGGGCAACCTGACAAAACCAGATGACAACCCGTGGGAAAAGGCAGGCTTCATGACTGAGCAGATATTGGAATTTTTTGCGCCAAGCGCCAAGATAGCAAAGTTGGAAAAAGGCGCAAACCTTTTGACCCGAACGGCGATTGAGGCAACGGCGATAGGTGGCCAGACCGCAATACAAAAAGGAGCGTTTGATGATGACGCTAAGACAGGTGCCTTGATAGGTGCCGCTTTTCCGCTTGCTGGTGCCGCTTTTTCTGCATTGGCAAAACCGATAAAGAGTGCGATGGGAAAAAGTGTTACCAAGTCGAGCGAGGAGGGATTATTTAAAATTATTAAACCATACAAATCCGACATCGATAACGGCTTTGATGTTAAAAATATATTTAAGCATGACGTGAGCGGAAACCTCGGGCAGATTTTGGCAAAGACGGAAAACAAATTGAATGGCTTGTACGCTCAACTGAAAACAGGATTGAAAAACTCAAACGTCGAAACCGATCTGGCCAAGGTACTGAAAGAAACCGAAAAAAGATTATTCAATAAAAGCCTTGGAGCCAAAACAGTAGACGGCATACGCACGGAAGCGCAAGCTAAGCTCGGGCAAGGGATAAACGATGAGGTGTTTAAAAACTTTGCAGACGCTGGTGGCATAAAAAGAATATTTAAAAACTTAGTGGATGATGTGGCAGACGTAACCGAGGGAAGCTATAAAGCAGGGTTGTACGAATCGAACCTGATCAAGCAGGGCGCTGGCACGAAAGGCGCATGGCACTGGCTTACTTCGCCAGATGCAAAACCGATCGAAACAGTTTATAACACTTTTTACGATGTGCTTAAAAAAGAGATTGAAACAGTCGGAAAACAATCAGGCGTGAAAAATATCGGGGAACTGAATAAAGCCATGAGCGAGCTGATACCGATTAAGAGCGCAGTCATCCGCAGAATGCCAGTTGCAGACCGAAACAACGCATTAAGCCTTACTGATTCGATACTTGGACTAGGCGCAGTATTTAACCCGAAAGCCTTGGCGCTTCTCGGGATTTCAAAGTTATCAAAGAGCGGTCGCTTTATGTCATTTTTACATCGGGCAGGCGAAAACTTACAAAAACCAGCGCAAAGGGGGGCAATCGGCGAGCGCATATTCGGTGGGAATATTGATGATTTAAAAAATATGCCAGCTGGGTTAAGCATAAAAGACGTGTCCGTGAAAGCGCAAAACGTGAAAAAATTTGTAACCGAAAAGAACCCGAGCAAAGCGGTCGAAGCTATGGCCGACAAAGAACTTGAAGCGCTTGGGATGAAACTTGAATATAATGATATGTTTGACGGATATGATATTTTATGGGAAAAAGCGCCGACCGACATTAAAGAAGCCCAAGACAGACTGGCAGGAATTCTCGATGAATTTGAAATCCCTTACAAAACAAACCAAGACGGAACAATAAAAATGTATCACGGCACAGATAGCAAGAGCGCAAAAAGCATTGCCGATGATGGCTTCGAGTCAGGCACTTTTTTGTCTAGCGTGATCGATGAAGAAGTCGGAGGAGTAAATGGCGCTTCGTATTATGGTGATACGATTGTGTCGGCAAATGTTGACCCGAGAACATTAGCATTCCGAACTAACGGCGAATTTTATATTGATAAAGACGGCGGAGTAAAAAATATAATTATAGAGGGCAAAAAGGCGCTGAGAAAAACCGACCCCAAAATTCTCGAACTCGAAGACACCGTAAATCGCCTGACCGATGATTTTAACAAGACAACAAACCAGACGGCCAGAAAACAAAAAGAGAAAGCCATCCAAGAAGCAAAAAAAGAAATAAATAAACTAAAGCTTCGGATTGAGGCTCAAAATAAATTAAAATAAAAAGATATGACCCAATACCTTGATATTATACTGCAGGTGACAACACTCGGCGGAGTGGCGTTCGCAGTATATAAAACATTTCGCGACCCAGACATAGACGCAACAAAAGAAATAGCGATATTAAAAGCGACATGTTTCTTGAAGCACCAAAACATAGACGAGAACATTGTATTGATAAAAAACAATCACCTGAGGCACATCGAGGAAGACATCGCTTTTTTAAAAAATGAACAGACAAAAATAATCACAATATTGGAAGAAAGACTTCCGAAAAAATAATTGTTTTTTAAAAAGGAGGCCGTAATGAACGACAGACGCATAATATCTAAGTGGCATAAAGAAATTTTTATACATTGTATAAAAAGAAAAAAAACAAACAGACCGATAACGGAAAGGAGAAAAAAAATGGATCACGAAACTTGCCCAAAATGCGAAAAAGAGATTTATGGCAGAGAGGGAAAATTCAAATGCTACCTGTGCGGTGATTTCAAAAAGAATTACAATACAGGAAAACTGGAGCTTGTTCTTTACAACGAAACCACCAAGGAGGAAAAATGATTTGCGTTTATCAGCTATTTCCAGTGAAAGACCCTTATAAAAAAGAGGGCAAAGGCGACTGCTTCAACTGCACTCCTGACGAACGGAACGCAGATTGTGAACAATACATTGGCGCTTCGGAAGTTTATGTGGAGGTGAAACGATGTCCAGAAAAGAACGGAAGCGAGCAAGGAAGCGGAAAGGTAATCCTGAAAAAATATTAGATTGGATAACCAATGCCGAGATAAGAAAAATATCAGACGCATTAACACTGAAAGCGATTGCGCACGCAAAAACCTTACCGCTCCATGACAGATTTTTTTGCAAGAAATGCAATGCTCTTTATTGCCTAAACAATGACGGCAATGTGCGCTACTGCAAAGAGTGTCGGTTTAACATCAAGCCGAAAGAAAAAACAAAAGGTTGCACTTGGGTCGGTTGCATTAAAAAAGTGCAAGACATAAGAAATTGTGAAAACCATTAAAGGAGGTTATTATGAACACAAGCTTAACGAACGGCGCTAAGTTTTATAGATGTCCGCATTGCACAAATTTGGTAAGTGAAAATTTTGTTGGAGAAAACAACAAAATAAAATGCAACGGAATAATATTGCACAAGCTGGCATACAAGTTTTGTGGGATGACGTTCAGCGCAGAGCCTTACAACCTTTTTATTTGGAATACAGAAAATGAGCGTTTTAAAAAAGAAATCTCAGCAAAACATTGGTGGTAAAACCTCTTAAACTGGGCAATACTAAATTGCCCATAAAAAATATAAATAATTAACATAAAATTATGATCAAACTGCGTTTACCGCTTAAAGACATTTTTATTACACAGCCATTCGGCGTGAATTATTTAGATTTTTATCAACAGATGGGATTGCCGTATCACCCTGGGGTAGACTTTAAGGCTAGAAATGGCTGTGCGCTGTACGCTTCAAATGGCGGTAAAGTTACGAGAAGCGGATTATTCAGTGACGGAGGTATTGGAATAGAAATAGAACACCAGAGCGGACACTCGACATTTTATTATCATTTAAAAGAAAGCCTTGTGTCAATCGGCGAGGGCATAGTCGCTGGTGACCAGATCGGAATATGTGACAACACAGGAAAATATACAACAGGCGACCATCTACACTTCGAGCTTCGGGTAAACGGCGAGAAAATAAACCCAGCGCCGTATTTTAATCACAACTACCTAGGCGATGAGATAAACCCGAAAGACTGGGATAAGTCAAGGTGCTACCATCGATACTACCGTGGCAGGCCGAAAGGCGGATATCAGAACGAAGTCAGAATACTCGGGATACTGACGGCCAAAGGAATATGGCCGACAGCTGAAAAGATAAATGCCTTAGTGTACGGCGGTTGGGATTTGGAGGCCGTGATAAACCCAGCCATGTACGGAATATGGAGCCAGCTAAAAAAAGACGAGTACGTGGAGAAAGGATTGAGGCCATTCAATTAAAAAAATGTTTAAAAAGATAATTAAAATAATTTTTATTTACGCACCACTGACGTGGTTTTATTACATACTCACGATCACGTGGTACGATTTATATCACAAAAATATATGGAAATTATTCTCGGCGTTTTTGTCTCTCTTTTAGTAGAGGGCATTAAAAAGAAATTCGGGGCTAAGGGATGGGCAAGCAGGGCAATCCTGCTCGGAGTAGCGCTTGTGAGCGCAACCATCTATTGGGCTTTAGCAACCACAGGCTATTGGGAAATTATTCTCAAGGTGCTCGTTATCGCAGGCGCATTCTACGCTTTCATAATCAGAGCGTTCGAACAGGAATAAACAAACCAAAAACCTTGCTCAATTAAAGACACTTCGGTGTCTTTTTTGATATGGATAAATAATTGATAAGTGCTATAATAACATTATGCAAAAAATTATAAAAAATTTTAAAAAACGATATTCCATAGACGAAGACGGATACGTCATTGATTTGGTAACTGATAAAAACATAAAACACCAATATGCTGTTAGCGGATATAATAGGGTTCGTTTATGGAAAGACGGAAAAAGAAAAGAATATCTAGTCCACAGACTAGTGGCATTAACATTTTTAAGAAAGAAAAAAAACAGGACAATAGTTAACCACAAGGACTGCGACAAAAAAAATAATAATGTAAATAATTTAGAATTTTGTACATATAGCGAAAATGCAATACACGCTTATAATTATTATTTTGTGCTTAAATTAGAAGAAAATAACAAAATAAATAAAAACACTTGACAAATGTTATAACAACTGATATGATAACAATAAGCATGGGGAAACATGCAAGCCGAAAGGGTGATGGTTGCCGATAAATAAGCGCTCGATACGAGCAGGCTATAAAACCCATCACCCAGACGGCAATATAAAAATATGAAAAAAAGAAATGATTACAGAGGTTTTTTAAAAGGGCTAAGTGATGAAAAACTGCTGACAACAATAAAGAGGTGGGATGAAATGCTTTTTGCAGGATATAGAGATGACTTCCGATATACAAGCACGCCACTTTTAACAAAGCTCAACTATGCTGAAAGCATTGCGAGGCAGAGAAAATTATTAAAATAAAAATATATGGACTTGGCAATAGCGATGGACATCGCAAAAAGAAAAATGAAACAATACAGTCTCGATGACTGGCAACTCGGGATAAACGAAAGAGCCAGCTCACTCGGGATATGCAAATACAAAATTAAAACCATAGAGCTGTCAAGAAAATTTATAGCGCTAAACGAAGAACACGTAATCACAAACACCATACTTCACGAAATAGCGCATGCGCTAGAATGGATCAGGCACGGAACCCGAGGACACCAGTACCGCTGGAAAACAATCGCAAAAGAAGTCGGGTGCAGGCCAGAAAGCAGAACTAAGAACTGCATACAGCCAGAAAAAAAATATATTACGATTTGCAGAATACATGGCGAAATCGGAAAATCAAACTTAAAGAATAACAGCGCCTGCAGGCTATGCTGTAATTTGTATAACAAAGGCGAGTACTCCGAAAAATATGAATTAACATATAAACGAAATGAAAAACTTAATTAAAAGAGCAATCTTAATCCTACTGGCCTTCGGCGCAATCGCATACGCATTCAGCATAGGGATGGAGCGCCAACAAAAAAAAGACTGCCTGACATGGAAAAGCTGGGCAGAACAATCAAATTTATTTAAACCGAGCGAGGACATGCTCGCAACCTGCCAAGCGGTAGGTATAAAGATAAAATAATATGCAAGAAGAAAAACTATGTCCGAAATGCGGACAAGGAACGCTAGAATTTATGACAGACAAAGAATTAGCCAAAGCAGGCTTTTGGGAAAAATATTTAAAAGACGGCATAAGAATAATGGGTTGCGACAACTGCCAATACAGTTGCGAACACAGCGAAGAATAATATGAACAAAGAAAAATTAATCGAAGAAATCTACAAGCTCGAACAATACGAACTTGTGACCACAGGCGAGCCTGGGCTGGCATTATCCGATGTGCTGGATTTGATAGAAAAAAATATTTAATTAAATAATGCAAAAAATTATGCAAGATGAAAAAGATTTGAAGCTCGCACAAATCACCAAAGATGTGAGCAACATTGTGAAAGTAGGGCAAGCAATCACAATCAAGACAGCCGAACACATGACCGAGGCAACGGACTTCCTCGGACAGATAAAGGCCAGACAGAAACGGATCGAGGAGTTGAGGCTGTCATTTACAAAGCCGATGAACGAAGCACTCCGAAACATCAACAATGAATTTAAGAAAGCGAGCGAACCACTCGAAAGAATCGAAAGGGCGGTAAAAATGGAAATGACGAAGTACCACAATTCCGAAGCTGAGAAAATCCGCAAGGCGCAAGAAAAGGAAGCTGAAAAACAGCGCAAAGAATTTGAGAAAGAGCAGGAACGCAAACGCAAGGAAATAGAGAAAAGCAACCTAACCAAAAAAGCGCAGAAAGAGGCCATCAAAGAAGTGAAGCAGGAAGAATTTGTCGCCAAGCCGACAATAGTGCAAGAGAAGACAGTAAAGAGCGAGAGCGGATCGGCGGTGACTTTCAAGAGTGTATGGAAATTCAAGGTGCTAGACATCAAACAGGTGCCAGCAGACTTCCTTAAGGTCGATGAGGTAGCAGTAAACAAAGCCATCCGAATGGGTGTGCGAGGAATTAACGGCCTAGAGCTTTTTGAAGAAAAAGAAGTATCGGCCAGAGCATAGATGAAAGAATTCAAAAACTGTCAGTACTGCGGTAACGTTTTCTGGCCACACGCAAACTGCACGCCGAAGCAATGGCAAGAGCAAATCTACTGCAGGTCAATCTGCCACGCTAACGCCGAAGCGAAACCGCCTATAGAATTTGGATATCATTGCAACAAAAAATATGGAAATTAAATTTTTACAAATATTACTCATGGACAACGGCGAAATACTTTGTGATGGAGTGACGATAGGATGGGAAAAGAAACTTGGAAAATATCTCAGAACCAACAAAGAGATAGTCGACCGAGAAAACGCTAAAAAACCATTATAATAAAACTGGTGAGCCATAGTGAAAATAGTGGCCTAACAGACATTTGATATCAATGACGGCCAGTAACAAAAAAATGAAAAAAGAAACAAAAACAAAAATTGCGAAAACACTTAAAATCACGATTTTGTACGGCTCATTCTGCATTCTGGCAGGAGGAATGCTGGACTATGCCATTTTAAAGGCAATTTACGCAGTGCAACTGCCCCAAAATGCCCCAAAATGCGAAATGAGGTACATTGAGCCACAAACGGCGACAACCACGCTAGAAACCGCCATAGCGCCAAAAAAACAAGGCACAGGGAAGATAGTCGAGGTAACGGCATACAACTCCGTAGAGGCGCAAACTGACGGAAATCCTTGTGTCGGGGCAGACGGCACAAATTTGTGCGAAAGATATGAAAAAGGCGAATGCTTGGTGGCAACAAACGGATATAAAATGGGTAGCAAACTGAATATCGATAAATTTGGTGAATGCACAGTCGCTGATCGGATGAACAGTCGATACAAAAATAGGATAGACATTTTTATGAATAAAGAAATAACACGAGCCATCAACTTCGGCGTACAACGCCTGATGGTGGCCGAAATAGAATAATATGTACGAGCTAGAAGTTTTAGAACGAGTAGAAACCATTGTAAAATGGATACTCGCCATCACAATTTTAATCGCCGTGGTGGTAATTGTAAAATAAATGGTAAATTTAAAAGACAAAGTCAAAGAGTGCCTTGCGAAAGACAAGCAGTCACGCAACAGCGACATCAGACTGACGCAAATGGTTTGGTGGAATTATCACAACTCAAAAATAGTAACACTTCCAGATGGGGAACGAGCGATAAGGATAAAGGATTTATTCGACCTGCCTAGAGAAGACCACATCTCCCGAGTCCGCCGATCCATTCAAGAGCATGCGGTCAAAAAAGTGCTGAGCGGATATCCTGATTTTGGGATATACCTGCCGACAGACATCAATGTAGCTAAACAACGTAAAATGAACGAGATAAACTGGAGGGAATATCTTGGGCTGAACTAAAACCATGAATGTACCAAATCAATGCCGAGTCCGAAGTGGAAGACTGGCAAGCGATGAAAGTTTTGGAAACAACGGAGTGTTTTATATCCCGATCGGGATTAGTGGAAAATATTATACGGTGGTAGCGAGCGATGGCATGGGCTGGGAGCATGTAAGCGTGTCTTTGCCGAGCAGAGCGCTGACGTGGGAAGAAATGTGCAAAATCAAATAAATCTTCTGGGGTGACGAAGAAACGGTCATTCAGATACACCCGAAAAAAAGCGAATACGTAAACAACCATGAATACTGCTTCCATTTATGGAAGCCCAAAAACAAAGAGATAGAATTACCGCCAGCGATATTGGTGGGCGTAAAATAAAAAAATGGACTGTCCGAGATGTTATCGAGTAAAAATGATATTAACAAACGAGCCAATACCGAAAAAGAACAACGGCCAGTTTTATTATGCCCAAAGCCATAAATGCCCAAAGCGTAAAAAGAAAATCTTTATACAAGGATCGGTAACAAAGATAATACCGCAACAAACATTATTTTAATTTGACAAATGTTATAACAAATGATAAGATAATAAAAGATGTGACTATAATTGTGCAAAACTAAACATATGAATATTAGAGAAATAGAAAACGAAAAAGAATACAGTTTATATGGCCTTTTAAAGCTTAATGCTTTTCCATGGATAAGATCGTATAACTCATATTTAAAACTTGTGCTGATAGAGAGGGAAGCGCTTTGTGTAAAAATATTCGGTGAGGGTAACGGAACTACTTACAGGATAAAAGGTGAAAATTTAATTAAATTTTTAAATGAAAAAAAGTATGAAAAAAGAAAAGCAAAAAGGCGTAAAGCCAACAGTGAAAAGCCTGACAAAACAAGTCAAGGCGCTGGCGAAGAAATCGGAGCCAAAAAAGGACTCAAAACTGATGTGGGCAGGGGGCTCAAAATTACTCGAAAAATCAGAAAGTAAGGAAGTCCAAAAGCAAAAAAACGCCATCCTCGTAATGTCTAACGTGCTGGGCGTTTCGCCATTCGGCGTGAACATCCTCGGCGGAGTAGCCTACATAAACAAGCTAGGTAGAAAGCAAAAACTAAGACAATATGGTGGTGGAAAATGGGCAGTAGAGTACAACTGGGTGCAAAGAGCGCTGAACGACACGGACAAGGCAATCTGCGAGGCTCGGGTAATCGACAGAGAAACCAGACAACCGCTCGGTGAATGGGCAGTCGGCGAATGCTCGCCAGCCAGTATGAAGATGAGTACGCTGGCAGGATACCAAAACCACAATGCGCAAACCAGAGCGCACAACAGAGCGATTGAAGAATGCCTCGGCGCTGAAATTCACGAAGAAATGCTTGAAAATCTCGGCAAACTCCAAATGAGCAAAGACCAAAAACTGCCGATGTTGGAAACTGGCGTATCGATAGAGGAAATGAATGTCGGGGGCAACCAGCCGAAACAGAAAAGCGATGACATTGAACTTCCAGAGGCAGAGTGCCATGAGTGCGGAAACCCGATGACCAAACAAGAAGCAACTTACTCAATGAAAATTTATAAAAGAAATCTTTGCCGACAGTGTCAAGCGCAGGTGAAGAAAATGCAATAAAACTATGCCAGACTACAAAGAGCTAAGCCTATATAACGGCGAAATAAAAATCTTATTTAACGAGGAACTTCATCAATACTGGATTAAGGAAGCGAAGATGAGAAGACTGTGCGGTGTAACTACGATCTGCGGAACCCTGAACAAGCCGTTCCTTATCCCATGGGCAGTAAACACAACCGTAGATTACCTGCGAGATAACATTCATCTTTTAAAAGACGGCACAGTTAGCGGTGACAACATCCTTGAGATGGCAAAACAAGAATCAGACAGACAACGAGATGAGTCGGCCACACTCGGCAAAATAATTCACAAATGGGTTGAAGACTATATCATGGGGCGCAACCCAGAAATGCCAGATGACAGCCGAGTGATGATCGGAGTCAATAACTTTCTTGAATGGGTAGAAACAAATAAAATCAAATTCTTATGGGCTGAGAAAGTCGTTTATTCAAAGCAATACGGATATGTAGGAACGGCAGACATCGGAATTCAGATCGGAAAAAAAATGTACCTAGTCGACATCAAGACTGGCAATGCGCTATATCCCGAAGTTAAAATGCAAACCTCGGCGTACGCCAAAGCCATAGAGGAAGAAAAGAATGTCAAATTTGCTGGCAGATGGGCAACACGGCTGGCCAAAGAAACCGAAGCTGAATACTACGTCAGAATGGAAAAGAAAAAAATCAAAACCATTCCGCCGTACAAAATGTTTGAAGCTGTTTTTTTAGATGAAGACCCAGAGGAAATGGATCGAGATTTTAATTCATTCTTAAGCGCACAAAATTTGTATGAGTGGCAAAAAGGTGCCAGCAAATTTTTTAAATAATTATGTCAATGACTTATAAGCCGAGGCAAAAAAGCCGACCGCTTAACATCGGGGCGCTGTGGAGGCGAATCGATAAAAAAGGAAAAGATTATTTTTTTGGCAGAGTCGACATCAACGGAGTGCGGACAAATATTGTTGTGTTTTTAAACACATTCAGAAAAGGCTCAAAAGAGCCGACCCACGTGATAAAAGAAGATCAAATAAGAGAACTGATCGAGAACGACCGACAGTATCACTGGGAGGAATAATATGCGACCAATACCAATTAAGCTACGAGAAGAAATAACGCAAGACCCGTTCATGATGTTTTGCATATACGAACGAAGCGATGCGCCGAACCACAACTGCAACGGCAGGATAACATTTGAACATGCGTGGATTTATGCAGGAAAACAGGTAAATGAAAAATGGGCGATAGTACCATGCTGTATGGCGCATAACAGCGGAGTGGCTATGGTGAAAGATTTTAACCGCTACGTGGCATTATCTCGAGCCAATATAGTTGATTTACAAAAGCGATACCCGAGAAAAAATTGGGCGCAGGAATATAAATTTTTAAGTAAAAAATATGGCAGACAATAAATTTGAGAAAAAAGAAAAAGGTGATTTAAGGAAGAAATTTAAAACATGCCCGAAGTGCAAACGACAAACCAATTTAATGATTTGCGTATGCGGTGAGGTGCTGTATAAAAAGCATGCTTGAAAAAAACTTCCAGTCCATCTTCGGCAACTGGTTAAAAGAAAACAACCCGACACGAAGCGCAGTCTTTGAATTGAAGCTCGAAAAAGGAAAAAGCATACGCTTTGACGCAGTCAGAGAACACCAGCTCGTGAACTTGCTTGCGATAAAAAACGGCTGTGGATTTTATTACAAGATAGTCGATTCGCCGATCACATTCTATGGCGGAAAAATGCGTTTTACGGCCACAAAACCGTATGATTGCCAGTATTTAGTGGGCATTGAGGCATTTATTGTGGTTTTATTTTATGTGCCAAGACGACCTAAAAACGCAATATTTGTGGAGCCAGAGGCTTGGGAAAAAAAACAAAAAGAATTCGCAGAGCAGGGGCGCTTAAGCATACGAGAAAGCGAACTCCGAGAAATCGGTCAAGTTTATTTAATTAAATAATGCAAAAAATTATGAAAAAGAAAAAAGTGGTGGCTCCCAAAGCGGAAGCGCCAAAAGAATTTTTAAATGAAGAAATCAAGCCGAACACGATCAAGGCAAAATTCAATTTGCAACAGCTGATCATGAAAGAACTGTCGTGGAAAATGAAAATTAAAGTCGAGGATATTCTCCCGAGAACGTATTATAAATACGCCATGGCGATGGTTTTTGACGAAGCACCATACGAGCGAAAAATAGCAGGACTCCAAGATGACATTCGAGATGTCCAAGACAGTCGGCAAAAACCGCTATTCGAATCAGAGAACCAAGACAAGATAACCGAGCTGGAAGAAGAAGTCGAGGAAGAAAAACGCCAGATGGAAGAACATCAAAAAGAATGCAAAGCCATAAAAATGCCAGCGACCGTGGAGGAATTGAAATATAGCGGAACTGATACGCTCCTGACGTTCAAAATCCCAGACACCAGCATAAACGAGCTCAATGAAAATAAATTAAAATTCGGTTACTACATAATCGAACTAACGCCAGAATTTTAACTATATGGCAAAAATGAAATTAATATTTTACGGTGAATTAAAGAGCGGTGAATTTAAAATGAATGATCGTGATAAGTTTTTGAAATATATTGCAAAAATGGCAGACCCAAAAGACAACAGCAAACCAGTCAGAATACGCATGACCGTGGAAAAAGTCCGAAAAACACGCACAACCCCCCAGAATTCATACTACTGGGGAATAATTGTAGCCATGGTGGCAGACGAAATTGGATATAACCCGTGGGAACGGCAGGAAGTCCACAATGCCCTGAAACAAGCCGTGAGGGGCATGGTGGGCGACCAGAGGCTCCCTGTGCCAGTTAGCACCTCCACGATGACTACAACCGAATTCAGCGAGTATGTGGAGGATTGTAGGCGGTGGGCTTCGCTCAACCTAAACATAAATATCCCGAGTCCGAACGAGATTGAGCCAGCGGATTATGACACACAGTTTATGCACTAAAAAACGATAGCTATAAAATATTTTATTTGGTATAATAAAACCATGCTTGTAAAAAAACCGTCAAAAATAAAAAATAGAAAGCTGATATCTGCAAACCGCTGGTTTTTACTTGACGGTGTTCCAACGAGGAGCAGATACCAGCTTTTTGTTTTTTAATTAAAAATATGCAAAATAATGGATGGATTAAGCTCCACAGGAAACTGAGAGAAAATCCGATATATAAAAACTCCAAAGCCGTGCATTGTTGGATAGAGTGCCTACTAAGAGCCAACCACAACAATGAAAGTTTTTATTTAGGCAGGAAGCAAATAGAATTAAAAAGCGGTGAATTTATCTTTGGTAGAGAGGAATTTGGTAAGGGTTTAGGCATTTCTGGCTCAACAATTTGGTTTTGGTTAAGGCGCTTTGAAGTTGACAGTATGGTTGACATCAAAAAAACATCAAAAGGTTGCTTATGTAAGATAAAAAACTGGGAAGAATTTCAAACAGTTGACAGCAATCTTGACAATAAAAAAACAGCAAATAAACAGCAAAAAAACACAGACAAGAATGATAAGAATGATAAGAAGATAAAGAAATATAATATTGCGACAAATGTCGCAGAGGGGGAAATAATCCCAGACATTTTAAAAGACAAACAAAAACATATTCAAATAATTGGAATATACGCAAAAGCAAAAAAGATATATTTTGAAAACAAAGAGCAACAGCAATCTTTTATAAGGCGACACGTTCGGCCAGCCAAAAATTTATGCGGATATGATCCAAATAGAATAATAATCACAATGAAATATTTACTTGATCAAGCGGATTTTAAATGGACACTGGAAAGCGTGGGAAAATTTATTGATGAAGACTTAACAAAAACAACCATGAAAAAAAATAATAATTTAATAACATCTGTAATATGACAATGATTTTAAAAACAATGGATGGTAATCGGTTTGAGATTACCGACCAAGAGTATCAAAACTTAAATGCAACCAGTAGCCAGCTGGCACATTTCCCATCAATAAACACTGTAATCAATAAAAACCGCATTGAAAGTATCTACCCCAAAAGCACAGCCGATGATGTCGAAGCCAGAAAAGCACAACAAACAGGTGTGCTTCATGACGGCACAAAAGTAATAAGACGGTTCGGCGAATGGGTGGTGGCAGGTGAAACAGCGATAGATGATAACGGAAACTATGTTCCGATAAAGCTAAATAAAGATTATTACCCAGAGGTGGCACGAGATTGTGTGGCGACCGAAGCAGAATATAAAAAGGTTTTAGCAGGCGAGAAATATTACGAATTAGTTGGATATGATCCAGAAAGAAAAAAAAGAGAAAGCGCAGAAACGAAATCAATCGGCGACATAATAAAAGATAAACAGAAAAGACTTGCGTGATTTGGTAAATATGATATAATAAATGATATAATAATAAACTGTGGATAAAATGAAAAATAAATTTTTAGGAATAGCTTCAATTTTAATAACGACAGCGATATTGACCGCAACAGGATATGCGTTCGCTGAATATACAAAAACAACCGTGAGTGTTCCACTGAGCCTTGAAATCAGTACCACGACAGATGAAGTGTTTATAGCGACCAATGGTCGTGTTTATATAACGACAGGAAACAAAGTTTTTAGAAACAATGTCGCCTGCGAATAATTTAATCAAATGGGAAAAACAGTGAAAGCCGTCAAGACGGCAAAGCCAGCAGTCAAGACCGCAAAGAAAGCGCCAGTCAAAAAGACTGCTAAAAAGGCTAAATAAAAAAAGAGGCTAGTCCTCTTTACCCGAGGAGTCCAAGGCTGGCAGTTTTCTCTCCAAAAGAAAAAGCGGTGCGTTCGATTCGCACATCGGGTGCTAATAAAAAAAACTATGTACAAAGGAATTGAAAAATTTGAAAAACTGGAAGTAGAAAAAATCAGAGTAGACGAATACAACCCAAGAAAGATAAGCGCCTCACAATTTGAAAAATTAAAGAAAAATGTAGGCGAAGAATTTGGATTTGTGGAACCGCTTATTTTAAACAGCAACCCGAAACGCAGAAATATTTTAATCAGCGGACACCAGCGCCTGAAAGCGATAAAAGAATTAGGCTTCACGGAAGTAATGGTCGGATATATAAACCTGACAATGGATCGGGAAAAAGCATTGAACATCGCCATGAACAGAATATCGGGCGAATGGGATGAGGACTTGCTGGCGCAACTTTTAGCAACCATCAAAGACGATATCGACAAAACAGGTTTTGAAGCAAGTGAAATAACCAGACTACTCGACAAACTTCTTGAGCAAGACCCCGAGGATGAATTCCAGCCAGAGCCTCCAAAAAATCCGAAAGCGAGAATGGGATATACGTACAAACTTGGAAGACACACGCTCATGTGTGGCGATGCCACAAAAGCCGAAGACGTAAAGAAACTGATGGGAGGAAAGATGGCGCAAATGATATTCACCGATCCGCCGTATAATGTTGACTACCAAGGCGGTATGGGAACTCACGAGCAAAACAAGCGAGAGGGAATCATGAACGATAAAATGACGAAGACGGCGTTCTACACTTTCCTGAAATTATCAATCGGCAATATGCTGAATTATTGCGAGGGCGTTGTGTATATTTGCATGAGCTCAACCGAGCTGGACACACTCAAGACAGCGTTTGAAGAAACAGGCGGACACTTCCAAAGCTTCCTGATTTGGGTAAAAAATACATTTACGCTAAGCCGAGCGGACTGGCAAAACCAATATGAACCGATCCTGTATGGGTGGAAAGACGGCGTGGTAAACCATTATTTTGTCGGCCACAGAGATGAGGGCAACGTATGGCAGAACCTTGAACAGCTAAAACCGAAAGTTGATGAAGACGGAAAAATGAGCCTGCGCCTTGGTGAATACCACATCGTGCTTGACCAAGTTGTGACTGGAAAAATTTGCGTGAAGAAAGAGCAGACCGATATTTGGAAAGAAAAGAAGCCGACCAAAAGCGATCTACATCCCACGATGAAACCGATACGCCTAGTCCAGAAAGCGCTAAAAGCCAGTAGCAAGCGAGATGACATAGTCCTCGACCCATTTGGCGGAAGTGGAAGCACCTTGATAGCCTGCGAAAAATCAGAAAGAACGTGTTATATGATGGAGCTAGACCCAGGATATATTGATGTAATAATTGCTCGCTGGGAACAACTTACAAACCAGAAAGCAGTAAAATTATGAAAAAAAATATTCAAAAAATAATTTGCTACTTAGAAAGGCAAAAAGAAATTCACGAAGAAATAATAAAAACGC
>Ga0208957_1000472_pt1 | contig 32289 bp, 29 predicted proteins | sample RifOxyA1_FD_184029 | JGI IMG/M metagenome (GOLD analysis project Ga0208957, IMG submission 184029) | Groundwater microbial communities from Rifle, Colorado - Rifle Oxygen_injection A1 (SPAdes) | ecosystem: Environmental > Aquatic > Deep subsurface > Groundwater | place: Rifle, Colorado, United... | reverse complement strand
GCTAAAAAATAATTATGTCTGACAGTTTTGCAACTATCGTAATGGCAGTTTCACTTCTTATTTCTGCGTGGGTTGTTTATAAACTTTGGAAAAAGTAAAAAGCGTTTAGAAAACCTACTTGACAAAATCGGATAGTTGTGTAATAGTAGTGTGTATGTTGGTAAGAAAACAGATACTCTTAGAAGAGAAACAGGCACTTGAGCTTGAAGAATTAGCTCTTTTAGCAGGAGTTTCTATGTCTAAAATGATTAGAGAAACATTACCTCTGGGAATGAAAGAGGAAAAGAAAAAAGCTGCCAATAAAAAAATTAAGAAAATGAGTGGAGGGGAATTTCTTCTGGAGCTTGCCAAGCACGCAGTTAAAGGACCTGGAGATTCTGAATATGACAAATACGCATATGATTACTAAGGTTTTTGTTGATACGAATGTTTTTGTAGCCTTGGAAGATCAAAATGATTCCACACACAAAAAAGCAGTAGAGCTTTCATCACTTCTGAACCAAAATAAAAAGATGAAATTTTACACTTCATCTGAAGTGATAGGTGAGACACTTACCGTCATATCGCATAAATTGGGCAAAGAAATTGCCCGATTGTTTATAAAGAGATATAAGAATAACAAGATGATAGAATTTTTTTTTGATGAAAGTATGTATAAAGACACTAAGGATTTATTTTTGAGAAATAAGTCCAAAAACATTTCCTTTGTTGACTGTTCTAGTGTTATTACTATGAGAAGAGCTAAAATCAATGTGATTTTTAGTTTTGATGATGATTTTAAGAAGCTGGGAATAAAACTTCTTGAAGAGGTTGTCTAAAGTAATCCAAAGTATTTAGACAAAAACCCGCATATAATGTGCGGGTTTTTTGTGTTTTTTATACTGGTTGGGGCTTGTAAACTTATAGAGAACTTCTTTTGCTTTATTTATAAGCCTATAGTAGAATTCGTAATATGACTTTGGAAAGAACTGAGGAAAAAGGGGAGTTACTACCTGCCCCCCAACTTTATGTAAAGGTTCGGGATGTTCCCTTTGCTCTTGGAGCAGAAGGTAAGCCCGATAAACTGTTAGAAGATAATCTTGGTGGATGTACAAGAAAGCATCTGTTTCTAGCTCCCAGATTAAAACGGATGGGGTATAAAGTAGAAATTGGTATAGCGTTATTTGATTGGAGAGAATTGCCAATTCCAGAAGATATTCTAAATTTACTAAAGCAGCCGATTCAATACCACATGTTTCTATTTTCAAATCATGGAAATAAAGATTTTATGGTTGATGCCACTTGGGATAAAGAAATGCAAAAACTTGGATTTCCTTTATTTGAGTGGGATGAAACAAATCAATCAAATTTAGGAGTAAAACCAATAAGTGTATATAAACAAAATTTATTGGTGTTGCAGTCTCGCTCAATGGTTAGTTCAAGTTTAAAAACATTTGCCGTAGCTTTGAAAGGTAAACAGGGTACTCCATTTAATGACGCTTTTAATAATTGGTTAGGTCGTTGAACTTATCTTGCAGGTGTCCAAGGAATTGAACTTTGTGTCCCTTTCTTCCAGGAGATTGCTTACTGGAAGTGGGTGGATCGGCAAGGGATAAGCAAAGCTTGGCACTCGCTTCGCGATTGTCGAACTTGGACCTCGTTCTTATGACAGAAACGCAGTTCCTGTCTGTCGTGACGTAGTCGCGTCATCAAGAACACGCTCAGTTTTGTGCGTGCTCAAGGAATCGAACCTTGCACCTCTTTCTTATCAGGAAAGCGTTCTAGCCGATGAACTAAGCACGCTTGAAAATACCCTCATAATTTACCATAAAAGGATACTTGACGCTAGAGGCTTTGCCCTATATAATCCTTCTTACCTTTAAGGTAACCCCGATTCAATCGGGGTAAACGTTATTTAATGAAAACTGTATTATTTTCTAAAACAAGCGCGGACCTTTTGCGTGCATAGGAGAAACCCAGATTTTCATTATTGACCGGCCTTAAAAGCCGGTTTTTTTATGGGGGCCCGAAGTTTAACTGGTTGAACACATCATTTGCAATGATGAGGTAGAGGGTTCGACCCCCTCCGGGTCCACCGGAGAAGTAGTTAGTAGAGAGCTCCGATTTGATCGGAGCTGTCTAGTAATTATTTTTTTCTGGCTTGTTCTTTGACAACTGAAGAGAAAGGCCGTCACATACCTAGGTGGTGTGTGACATGTTTTTACAGACGCAGACAGTGAATGCCTTGGCTCTTTTTTCCGAAGAAGGACGTACATAGTCACGATAGTCGTCGGGGAGCTGCTACGAAGCTTTGATCCGACGGTGTCCGAATGGGGTAACCCACCTCTCTATGGGGTATTTAATGGTAAAAAAATTCTCTAGTAGAATTCATAGCCGTTAATTTGGGAACCCGGGGAACCGAAACATCCAAGTACCCGGAGGAATATAAATCAACGAGATTTCGTCAGTAGCGGTGAGCGAAAGCGAAACAGCCTAAACTTTGTCCAGACTTGTCTGGATGAAGGGTTGCAGGAGCCCGATGTGGGATCCCGTTAGATAGCAGAACAGCTTGGAATAGCTGACCAAAGACGGTGAAAGTCCGGTATGCGAAATCTAACGGGACTCTAGGGATTTCCTAAGTAATGCGGAGTACGTGTCTCTGCATGAATCTGGGGGAACCATCCTCCAAGGCTAAATAAAAAAAGAGACCGATAGTGAACTAGTACCGTGAGGGAAAGGTGAAAAGAAGGGTGAGACACCCAATGAAATAGAAACTGAAACTGTTTGCGAACAAACCGAGAGAGCTCTCGCAAGGGAGTGATCTCGTGCCTATTGAAGAATGAACCGGCGAGTATATATCTAGTGCTTTGGTCTAACTCCGATAAAATCGGAGGCAGGCATAGCGAAAGCAAGTCTTAAAAGGCGCAAGAATGCACTATGTATATGGCCCGAAACCAGGTGAGCTAATCATGAGCAGGGTGAACCCCGATGAAAATCGGGGGGAGGCCCGAACTGTTCTGGGTTGCAATCCAGTCGGATGACTTGTGATTAGGGGCAAAATACCAATCGAACCTGGAGATAGCTGGTTCTCCCCGAAAAGTCTATAGGGACCACGCTACGTTGACTTGTTTCTGGAGGTAGAGCACCGAATGGGTAGGAGAGCGCAAGCAATTTTACTCAACCGAACTCCGAATTACAGTAAACAATATCGTAGTAGAAAGTCGCATCGGGCTAAGCTGATGCGGCAAAAGGAAAACAGTCCAGATTTTCGGCTAAGGCCTCTAAATCTATATTAAGTTTCAAAGGAAGTTTGTGTCCTCAAACAGCCAGGAGGTTGGCTCAGAAGCAGCCACCCTTTAAAGATAGCGTAACAGCTCACTGGTCGACGGACGCAGGCGCCAAAAATTTATCGAGGATTAAATATAGTGCCGAAGCCAGAAGTGTTCTGATTTAATTATCAGGGCGCGGTAGGGGAGCGTTCCATATGCAGTGAAGGTGAACCGGAAGGTTTGCTGGAGTGTATGGAAGTGAGAATGCCGGTATAAGTAGCGTACAAGACGGGTGAGAATCCCGTCCACCGAATACCCAAGGTTTCCGTTGCAAGGTTCGTCCACAACGGGTTAGTCGGTACCTAAGGCGAGGCCAAAATGGCGTAGTCGATGGAAGACTAGTTAAAATTCTAGTATTTAGTTTAAATCGCTTGAGTTGGGGGTTGACTAAACAGGAAGATGTGAGCCAGTCCATGAAGTCTGGTGCAAGCTTTAAAATAGTCCTGGTAGAAAATATATCAGGGTGATTAATTAAGGAGCGATGCAAAGTCTTGCGTGAGCGGGACAATTCATAACATTTCAGTTTATAGAAAAAGACTCGCAGCGAGATTTAAATTAAGCCGTACCGCAAATCGACACAGATGGGTTAGTCGAGAAGACTAAGGTGATCGAGCGAAGGATGTTTAAGGAATTCGGCAAAAAAACTACCTGTAACTTAGGGAGATGGGTTGACCTTGTCGCAAGATAAGGCCCTCAGCGAAAGTTTATTAGCCGACTGTTTATCAAAAACACAGGTCCGTGCAAAAGCGAAAGCTTAAGTATACGGGCTGATGCCTGCCCAGTGCTGGTAAGTTAAAGGGAGAAATGTCCCGACGCAAGTTGGGATGTCTTGAACTAAAGCTCCAGTAAACGGCAGCAGTAACTATAGAAAAGCAGTTGTAGTTACGTAGGTTAATGTGTGAATCCTACCCCCGATAGGTATCGGGGCAAAATTTGGCCATATGCTGGAAACTCCGGTGTATGTGGCAGTACTTGACAAGTTAACCTTGTTGAGTGACAATCTGACCACTGCGGACAATCAGCAGGAAAGATTGGAAAGGTTATGTCAGAAAAAGACAATCTAGATATTAGAGGCAAAAAAATAGCAGCAGGAAAAATTATTCTTGGTGGGGAAGTAGAACACTCAGACGCCGAAGCAATTCTGGCTTATGAGGCAACTTCATCAAAGATAGATAGAGAAGATGCTGCGTTTCGAAAGTCAGAAAAAGAAAAGTCTGGATTACTAAAAAATTGACTCAACTTTCCGATATCCTCAACGACTATACGCCGAACTTTGTAAGTTCGTAACTTACATTGATGATATAGTCTGAACTTTACAGCGATGTAAAGACTACGTATTTTTAATAATCGTAGCAAGTAACATAGTTAAACTGTTCTACGGTAAGGGCTATAAAGAACTGCCGTAGTAAAATCTAGCTATATGCTGGAAACTCTTGTTAATCTGAAGCTACTATGGTATAATCTACCCGTAGATGATATCAAGTAAAAAAGCTTTCAGTAGAGACAATCAGCAGGAAAGGCTAAAGTTAGTGGGTTGGATAGTGGGATTCACGGATGGAGAAGGCTGTTTTACAGTTAGTCTTCATAAAAATTCTACTACCAGTCTTGGTTGGCAGATTATGCCTGAGTTTATTCTCTCTCAGGGTAAGAAAAGTTTAAATTCGCTTTTATTAGCAAAGAATTTTTTCAAATGTGGTCGAATTTCTGTTAATCACAGACATGACAATCACAGAGAAGATCTTTACCGATATTGCGTAAAATCTCAAAAAGAATTGAATGACAAAATCATTCCTTTTTTTGAGAAAAATAAGCTAAGAACATCAAAAAATGAAGATTTTAAAAAATTTTCAGCTGTTCTCAAGCTTATGAAGAAAAAGGAACATCTTACTTCTAAGGGAGTAAATAATATTTTAGGGATAATTTCTACCATGAATACCAAGAAAAAACGCCTATTAAATTTAGAATCCTCAGAGACTACACGCTAGAGTCCAATTAAATGGATAAGATATAGTCCAAAACTCATGTTTTGAGCGAAGCCCCTCGGATTAGGGGGCATTCTGATTAATTTCAGAATGAAAACCTAGCTGTATGCTGGAAGGTCTGAAGTATCCAGTACTAGTTGACTTTGTATTTTGTTCGGAACAGAATAAAATTAATGCCAACTGACAATGTATCTGGTGCAGATAACCAGCAGGAAACGTGCGTAGCTTTTTATTATTTTACTGGTTTTTGTTGCGGAGAAGGGTCTTTTTCTCTTTTAAAGCTAAGTAACCGTAAAAGTAAAAAAGGAGGCGTATATTACACTCCCGATTTTACGGTCAGTAACGCAGAATTATCTCTTTTAAAAGAAATAAATAATGTTGTTGCTCACGGTTGCGGAATAATATCGAAGATCAAAGGAGGTTATAACCTTTCCTTTAGGGGAAAGGAGAAAGCGAAGAAAGCAATTTCTTTTCTTGAAAAATATCCTCCTCCGGTTGGAGATTTATTTAAGTCGAGATTAATGCTCCTTAAAAGAGCAATTAATCTTCTTGAAGCTAAGAAAGGGTATAGAAGATCTGAAGTACTACGACAAGAATTGGAGAGTATTAGAAACCAATTCTCAAAAATCAAAAAAACAGCAATTCCTATTTCAGAGTTTCCACTAAAAAAGTTTGACAAAGTGTCCCAAGGATACTTCTTATCAGGCGTTTTTGACGCTGAAGGATCAGTGGGATTTAAGTCAAACGGATCTAGAAAACAACCGTTTTTTGCGGTTGCCATGAAAGATCATAAGATAGTGGAACTATTTAAGGATTATTTTAAAGTGGGAAACATTCATTTGCGACCCAAAGAAAAAATGATTCACTACGAAGTAGGAGCGCAGTCTGAAGTGAGAAATTTACTTCAGAAGTTTTTTAAAAAGTATCCTCCTAAATTAAGGAAGATGCGTGAGAGAGTTGAAAGAACGTTACGGATCCTCAACGACTATACGCAAGGACCCAAACATAAAAATTTGGGGATGATATAGTCTGAGCTGTATGGCGACGTACAGATTCTGATAGAGATATCAGAACGCCTTGATTTTTCAAGGTCACTCTAAATTTATTTAGAGATAAAGTAACAGATCTGTGTCGGGTGAATAACTCGCCCGAATGTGTCGAAAGACACAGCGCTTAGGGAGTTTTGATTACAATTTGATGTTTACATCTAATGATAAACAAAGTATGAAGATGCCTGAGTAAGTGTAAAATTTGGCTATATGCTGGAAAAGCTCATGAATCTGACAGTACCAGAAATGGTGATAATCTGATCGGTGGAGTCAATCAGCAGGAAAGACTGTAATTTATTACAGAATCCTCAACGACTACACGCCAAATCCCTTTAAAAGGGAATGATATAGTCTGAACTCTATGGCGACATAGAGACTAACAAAAGATAGTATTTGGAGTTCCGACCTGCATGAATGGCATCACGAGCTAATAACTGTCTTAAACGTTCACTCGGCGAAATTGCGATGGCTGTGAAGACGCGGCCTAATTCCACCTGGACAAAAAGACCCCGTGGAGCTTTACTGTAGTTTGACATTGATTTGTGCATTTTAATTGCCAAGTAATAGGAGGGACCCGCAAGGGGGCAATGTGAGACCTCTCTTTGGAATGTGGCAAATCTTACCTGACACCGATGAATACTCGGTGGGGGAAAGTGTTAGATGGGCAGTTTTACTGGGGCGGTACCCTGCTAAATTGTAACGCAGGGGTACAAAGGTTGGCTTACTACGAATGGAAACCGTAGGGAAAGCATAAAGGTTTAAGCCAGCTTGACTGCAAGACCGACGGGTCGAGCAGGTACGAAAGTAGGTCTTAGTGATCCCCCGATACCACATGGGTGGTACGGGGCTTAACGGATAAAAGCTACCCCGGGGATAACAGAGTAGTCGCGCCCGAGCGTCCATAGCGACGGCGCGGTTCGCTACCTTAATATGACATTGGGGTCCTTCGAAAGAGATTTCGAAGTGCTGTTTTCCAAATTTAAATAATTAGTTTGGAGAGAAATTCGACTCATATCGGTGAATCCTAAAGCACGAAGCTATGGTAACACCGAGGGAAGTTCATCAAGTTTTAATTTGATGTAACCCCGTATCGACTTTTCCTTGAGTAAGGAAGGATATAAATCATAGGTTTATATAATACGTCGAACATCTATTTTGTATAGATGAAGGTATAGTCAGGCCATCACGAAAGTGAATGGGTTTAAATTGCGATGTCGGCTCATCCTTTCCTGGCGCTGAAGAAGGTGCCAAGGGTTAGTCTGTTCGCCTATTAAAAGGGTACGTGAGCTGGGTTCAGAACGTAAACAACATTGCGTTCTACATTAGAAATAATGTAAAATAATATCGACTAAAATCGGTGAAACCCTAAACAAGAGTCGTCCGACCTTGTTGGGTAATACCGAGGGTAAGACAAAGGATTGTCCAGTGACTAAAGAAGAATTAGCTTATATAGCAGGTTTTTTGGATGGAGATGGTTGTGTTATGCTCCAGCTGGTTTATCGGCACGATTATGTGCTTGGTTATCAGATACGAGCAAGCGTCGTTTTCTACCAAAAAGCTGTAAATGCTAGTTTTCTTGAAATGCTAAAAGGAAAATTGAAGTATGGTTATACTCGCATAAGAAAAGACGATATGTGTGAATACACCATTGTCGGAGTAGAGCCAGTAACACAAGTATTAAAACTTCTTTCCCCTTATTTAGTTTTAAAGAAAAAACAAGCAGAGCTAGCTTTAAAAGTTCTGGCACAAATGCCGGAAAAAGGGAAAAGAATAACTCAAAAGTTACTTCTTTCCTTAGCTTACGATGTAGATAAGTTTGCCGATTTGAATTATTCAAAAAGGCGAACCAATACTTCAGAAAAGTTAATTGAATTTCTAAAGTCACACAATCTTTTGATCCCGTAGAGACTGATCCCCAGATCTAAGTTGTCACTTAGATGTAAGGAGAGAATATTTTTAATGATATTCAAACGTCGACGCCTAAACTTATTGACTTAGTTTAGGATGAAGATATAGTCCATGCTTTGAGTAATCAAGGAATAACATGCGTGAGACAGTTCGGACTCTATCCGGTGGAATCGTTCGAGTCTTGAAGGAAGCTCTCCTCAGTAAGTATTGCTGCCATATGTAGTAATATGTATGGTCACACTAGCTAAAATCGGTGAAATCCTTTGTAAATAACAAACGCGATGGTCCAAATTGCGTACGAAGGACAATACCGAGGGAAGGTCTCTTTTTAAAGAGAGAGGAAGCTGCTTATATTGCTGGTTTTTTTGATGGTGACGGTAGCGTTAGAATTCAGCTACAACCAAGGAAAAGATCTAGATTTGGTTTTCGCGTCCGCACAATAATTTCTTTTGCTCAAAAAATTGGGCACGAGGAAGAACTTAAATGGATACGGAAAAAGCTCGGTATCGGTTATTTATATACAAGAAATGACGATATGAGCGAATTAAAAATCGAAGGTTTTGAAAGGGTTGAAGGGATTCTAAAGAAGCTACAACCGTTTGTTCTCTTTAAGAAAAAACAAGTAGCCTTAGTTTTAAAGGCATTGTCGCTCTTAAATAAAAAAGATCCAGATGTTTTAGCTGTTGCTAAGATATCTGACTTATTGTCGGGAATAAACTACGCAACCACTAAAAAGAAATACACAGCAAAAGAAGTGGCAGAATTTTTAAAAAGATATACCCCCGTAACGACTTAACCCAAGTAGGGTTGGATGGGAAGTACCCATAATAACGCTAGCTCCTGTTTTGAAACAGGATGAAGGTATAGTCTAACACCTTGGTAACAAGGATCATGTTGACGAGAGGACCAGGAGGGAGGAATCCCTGGTGTGCCGGTTGTTTCGTCAGAAGCAGCGCCGGGTAGCTACATTCCTAAGTGATAACCGCTGAAAGCATCTAAGTGGGAAGCACATCCTAAGATTAAGACTCGTTATTAAACCCCTGAAAGACCATCAGGTTGATCGGCTGGGAGTGGAAGCGCTGTAAAGCGTTAAGCTTACCAGTACGAATTGGTTGATAAAAAACATCTTGCGTATTAATTTACGCGAGGCTTTTCTCTTCGGTTTTGAAAGAACAAACAAAGTTTGCACATTTGAAATTAAGACGGCTTGGTAACTAGAGCAATCTGGTACCACCTGTTCCCATTCCGAACACAGTAGTGAAACGGATTAGCGCCAACGATAGCCATCGGGCAACTGATTGTGAAAATAGGTCGTCGCCAAGCCATCTTAGTTCCAAAAATAATAGGGGACCTTTTTTAGTGGGAAAATCTAAATTTTTTGGCCAGGCTAATATCTAGGGTAAATGAAGAAAGTTTCTTACCCGCCCCATTAAAGTATTTTCCCTATCTAATTTTTTAACTTCTCTATTTAATTCATCTAATTGTCTGGTAGCATCTTCAGGAGATTTTGCGTGTTGCAAAATATTCTTGGTTCTTTGGGTAATATAATCCTCTCTGGGATTACTAAGGGTTACTTTGAGAGGGATGAAAGTATCTTTATTTTCCATTTGAAAGTAGTTTACTTCTTCTTCTTCTTGTCAATTTTGCCTCGATATAGTAGCATGAGGCAATATGAAACCTGTGAATATTTCGTCTTTAATTAAAAAATACGGTTCTAATTACGTGGCTAGAAACAAGAAAACCGGCAGAGTGGTGGCCCATGCCAAAAGAGTGGATCTCTTGGTGAAAAAAACCAAAGAAAGATCAGATGTGACTATCTCTTGGATCCCCAAAAGTAATGCCCGCTATGTCTTTAAAATTTCCCTTTGAGTATGCCGAAATAGAAGGATTAGGAAAACTCTTTTATCCCATTGTCAAACTTGAATTAAAGACTGTTTATGGGTGGAAAGAATTTGATTTTCTGGTAGATACTGGTGCCGATGTGACCACAATTCCGCTGCAGCTTCTTTTGGTGCTTGGAATCGATAAGAAAAAGCTTAAAGCAGGTGAAACCCTAGGGGTAGGGGGAATTAAAGTGAAAACTTGGGAATTCAAGTTTCCGGTAAAAATTGGCAATTCAGAATTTGAGATTATGGCTACGGCTGTTGACAGTAAGGAAGACTCCATGCCGCTTCTTTTAGGCAGAAAGGATATTTTCGAAGAGAGATTTAACCTTATTTTGGATAGCAAAAATAAGATTGTAGAATTACAGGAAAACCTCTAGCACTTTTTCAGGGACCTTTTTTAGTGGTTTTATTTTTCTTACTTTTGAGATATAATACCTACTACGAATAGAAAGGTGGAATTAATGAATGACGGCAACTACAATGGCGGATCTTCTGGCAAAGGCCAATAAAAAGTTTGTTTCGTATTCAGTTGGGCAAAAAATCAGAGCTAAAGTAACTTCCAAGACTCACAAAGCTTTGATTTTAGATATTGGTGGAAAAAGTGAGGGGATAGTGTGCGAAAAAGCTTTCATCGAAGCCAGAGATTTCATCAAGACTCTTAAGGTAGGGGATGAAGTAACCGTATCTGTTTTAATTTCTGAATCCAGAGACGGCAACGTGGTTCTTTCTCTTAGGCAGGCAATGTTCGGTGCGGCTTGGGAGAAATTGGAAAAAGCAAGAGATGCCAAAGAAGGAGTTGCTGTCTATGCCAAAGGAGTTAATCCATCAGGAGTTGCGGTTGAGTGTGAAGGAGTGGGAGGGTTTATTCCCACTACTCAACTAGGTAAAGAAGCTGTCAAAAATCCCCAAAGCTTAGTTAATAAATACTTTAAAGCAGTCCCTATTGAAGTTGACAGAAATTATAATAAACTGGTTCTTTCCGAAAAGGAAGTTTCAGATGCCTCCGACATTAAAGCGGCAGGAGAAGTGATTTCAAAAATTAAAGAAGGGGATATATACGACGGAGAAGTAACCACGGTTGCTAATTTTGGCTGTTTTGTCAAGATTGAAGTGGGTAAAAACGCATTTGTTGAAGGACTGGTGCATATATCAGAGTTATCCTGGGGTAGAGTAGAAAAAGTATCCGATGTAGTCGAAAAAGGTGATAAGGTTAAGATTAAGGTGATTGGAAAAAAAGACGGTAAACTGGCCTTTTCTGTTAAACAGGCCCTAAAAGATCCTTGGGAAGAAGCGGTTAAAAAATATAAACCGGAGGCAAAAGTAAAAGGAAAAATTGTCAGAATTTCCGATTTCGGAGTCTTTGTGGAACTGGAACCGGGTATTGAAGGGTTAATTCATATAACAAAGATTCCACCGGCAACCAGGCTTTCTGAAGGCTTAGAAGTTAACTGCTATATAGAAGAAATTGATACCAAAGCCAAAAGACTTTCTTTGGGGCTTGTATTAACTTCAAAACCTTTGGGCTACAAGTAGTATAATCATTTTCGATGTCTAAGTTTGTTTGCCAGCAGTGCGGTTATGAATCGGTTGGATTTTGAAACTTAACTTGACTTCAGTTCTTGTAGGATACAAATAATAAAGACTTCTCATTCTTGATTTCCTTGGGTAAAGTAAGTAATGTTAAGATATGGAAAATAGTGAAAGTTCTCTATCCGAACTACCCAATCTTAGCGACAGACCAGCCATGCGAGGAGGGGGAACGCTGGGAGAAATAACCCAAGCCATGAAGCAAGACCGCGAAGAAACAGGGCTTGCCAAAACAGTGAGAAATTACGTTACGGAAATGGCCAAAAGAGTAACTGGGAGGGGAGAAAGGGTTTTGATAATGGGGGAAAAAACGGAATATAAAATAGTAAATTTTGAGTACACCCCAAGAGAATTGGCAAGGCCAGGTTTTGAAGGGGTGGTGGCAATGCTTGTGGACACAGGTAGGGAAAAGCGTTTAGGGTTTATCCTTAATAGGAAGAATGATGTAACGAATGCGATAGGAACAACCTTGGCTTTTTCAGAAGGTGATACGTATGACATTTCCCTATCCGGATCCGATGAAAGTAACAAAATTTACACAATAGATTCAGTTAGTAATCCCGTGGACTTTGCCGAGGCTGACGGAAAAAGGAATAGGGATAGATATGAAATGGTAAGAGGCGTAGCAGAAAACGATCTGGTTTCAGTAGATCACAGAGATACCTTACATATAGATCCGACCGGTGAACAAAACGGAGGAATAAAGGTGACTGCATTGAAATTAGAGGATTTGCAGCGTGATACTTTAAGCCCTCTTCTGCCCAAAAGAGAGAGGGGAAAAAATCCTGCCTACGAGGCGATAAAATCTCTTGCTCCAAGATTATATAAGAGAGTAGTATAATCATTTTCGATGTCTAAGTTTGCTTGTCAACAGTGTGGTTATGAGAGTGTCGGTTTTTTGGGAAAGTGTCCCAACTGCGGAGAGTGGAACTCTCTTGTTGAAGTTATAGAAGAAAACACAAAACACAAAGCAAGAGGAAGAAATAAATCAACAAGTACTCCAAGTGTAAAACCCATAAGCCTTTCTTCAATTCCTTCTAAAAAAACTTCAAGAATATTAACTAAAATTCCTGAATTAGATAGAGTTTTGGGTGGGGGTTTGGTTAACGGTCAGGTGGTTTTAATTGCGGGAGAGCCTGGGATTGGAAAAAGTACAATTTTATTGGAGGTTTCTGAAAAGTTAGGAAATGTGTTGTATGTCTGTGGAGAAGAGTCAGCATCTCAGGTTAAAGTAAGGGCAGAAAGGTTGAGTATCAAAAAAACCGGAATTAGTCTTCTTGAAGATACAAATGTCGATAATGTTGTTGAAGTAGTTTCTTCAGAAGCTAATCTTTCCGGAGTTATTGTCGATTCTATTCAAACCATGTATACCCCTGATCTTTCGGGTATGGCCGGATCGGTGGGACAGGTCAGAGAATGTGCCGCCAGGCTTCTAAGAGTTTGTAAAGAAAAAGAAATTCCGCTTTTTCTTGTAGGCCATGTTACCAAAGAAGGAACTGTGGCCGGTCCCGCGGTTCTTGCTCATATTGTTGACACTGTTTTATGGTTCGAAGGCGATAAAACCCTAACCCTGCGCTTACTACGTGCCGTTAAAAACCGGTTTGGACCGACAGATGAGGTGGGGATCTTTGAAATGCAGGACAAAGGTTTAATATCGGTTACGGATACAGAAAAACTATTTTTAGAAAAGAGTAAAAAACAAGTTCCCGGAAGCGTGGTCACCTCAATACTACAGGGAACAAGGCCCATCTTGGTCGAAATTCAGGCTCTTGTTGTTCCTACCAAAATGGCCTTTGCCAAAAGAGTGGCTCAGGGTATTGATTCAAGGCGCTTAGAGCTTCTTCTGGCGGTTTTAATCAGAAGATGCGGTCTCCCTCTATACGATTTTGATGTTTTCGTAAATTGTGCCGGGGGAATGAAGATAACAGAACCGGGAGCCGATCTTGCCATAATACTGGCAATTGCTTCAGCCTACTTTGATAAACCGATTTCAAATAAAACCATAGCATTAGGAGAGGTTGGCCTATTGGGGGAAATCAGGGAAGTCATGGCTCAGGAAAAAAGAATGAAAGAAGCAAGAAGGTTGGGTTTTACCCAAGTGATTTCTTCCAAAGAAGATCGATTTGTAGGCGAAGTTATTAAAAAGCTTCTTAAGTGAGTTATCTTCAAGTTATCCACAATAAATATTTCAAAATAAAATATTATAAAAAACGCCGTAAGAACGGCCTTTTGTATATTAATATACACTATAGGTAGGGAGAAAATAGAAGAGTATATTATTATGGGATTTGACAGCAGTGAAAAGCGGTGTTAAGATTTTCACAGTAGATCATTAAAAGTAAAAAAGAGCATCGCCATCGTTGGGTTCTTGTCTTAGATTTCCCTAAAACAAACTCTCCACGAATAGAAATGCTCTTTAAGTTGACTTATCTAGAGGACAGGAAATACTTGTTGCAACTAGACAAATCACAAATAGACTAGACGTTATTTGGGGGTATTGTCAATAGTCATTAATTCCGTCTTTAGGGGAGAGGTGGTGAGTTGGGCAGGCTTACTACCTCTTCCTTAAGGGCAGAACGTTTTCAAGTTGATTGTTGACAGGTAATTTGGATAGGCTATACTAAGATTGAATTTGTAAGTGTTTGCTTCTTAATAGTTTTCTATATGATTGATTCATCTTTTGAAGGTCAAATTCCTGATGCTAATCTTCCCACAGAATATGTTGAAGGAGTTTTGGATATCGCCAATGAAGGAAGCGGTCTTTTAAGACCAAAATTTTCGGCCAGCGACCACGATGTTTATATTTCTTCATCGCAAATAAGAAGATTCAACCTTCGGCTTGGAGATAAAATCGGCGGACAGGCAAGAAGGCCTAAAGAAAATGAAAGATATTGGGGACTTTTAAAAGTTGAGAAAGTGAATGGGGAAGATGTTGACAAAATGCCGGTTAATAGACTTAATTTTGATGATCTTCTGGCTATTTATCCGGACGCTCAGATTGACTTAACTACCGAAGCAGATGCTTTAACTACCCGCGTCATTGATTTGGTTTCTCCAATCGGATTTGGACAAAGGGCTTTGATTGTTTCTCCGCCTAAAGCGGGAAAGACTTGGCTGGTAAAAGATATTTTGGCCGGAATTGCCAAAAACTACCCCGAGAAAGGGAAAGAAGATAAAAAGAAAGGCCTCCGGCCCGTAGGGCCTATGGCCCGTAGGGTTCATATAATGGCCGTTTTAATCGGTGAAAGACCGGAAGAAGTAACGGACATTGTTAGAAAGGTTGCCGAGGTTACAGATGGCTTAGGTGACGTTGCCGCCAGTAATTTTGACGAACCGCCGCAAGACCAGACAAGAGTTGGAGAACTGGCACTGGAAAGAGCAAAAAGATTAGTGGAAGCAGGGCACGATGTTGTCATAGTTTTAGATTCAATAACCAGAATGGCCAGAGCGTATAATTTGGCTCTTCCCACATCGGGCAGAACTCTTTCGGGTGGCTTTGACCCAATGGCGCTTTTCCCGGCCAAGAAGTTTTTCGGAGCGGCCAGAAAAATAGAAAATGCGGGAAGCTTAACGATTATCGGCACCTGTCTGGTTGAAACCGGTTCCCGAATGGATGATCTTATTTATGAAGAATTTAAAGGAACGGGGAATATGGAGCTACATCTTACAAGGAAACTTGCAGATAGAAGGATTTTCCCGGCCATTGATGTCACCAGATCAGGAACCAGACAAGAGGAACTTCTTTACGGCAAAGACACGTTGGAGAAAGTTCATACCTTAAGAAGAATGTTGGAAATGATTTCGGAAGATGAAAGAACCGAAGCGCTACTGGAGAGAATTAAAAAAACCAAAAACAACAAGGAATTCTTAGACAGCCTCAAGACAGATTAGCCTCAATTTGACACACCCTTTTAGTTATGTTATCCTGTACATATATGTACAATATAGATAAACAAAGTCTCCTTTTGAGATCAGACCGAATCCTTTTTCATACCCAAGATCTGGCTCTTTTGTGGTCAATTGAAAACAGGAATACGCTTTACACAACTATCAAAAGGTATGTTGAAAAGGGGGTCTTAATTCCGGTTGTAAAAGGTTTGTATTCGGTAAAACCCATCGATCAGATTGACACTTATGTTTTGGGGAGCGTTCTGATTCATAAATATTGCTATGTTAGTTGTGAAACGGTATTGGCAGATACTGGAGTGATCAATCAGGATATAATTCCAATTACTTTCGTTTCTTCAATTTCATTAAAAGTAAAAGTGGGGAGTGTGGAATATTTATATAGGCAGGTTAAACCGGAAATACTTTTTGATTCTCACGGAGTCGAAAAGAAAAATGGCTATTTTATGGCCACAAAGGATAGGGCGATACGCGATATGCTTTATTTTAACCCGAAATATTATTTGGACAACAATGCAAAATAATTTAATACACAAATTTCAGTTACTTAGATTGTTAACGGAAATAGTTGATAATCCAATCCTTTCTCAGAATATTTATTTTAAGGGTGGGACGGCGGCGGCTATGCAAGGGTTTTTGGATAGGTTTTCGATTGATTTAGATTTTGATTTGCGGGAAGGAAGTAACCGCTCGCTTTTGCGAAGTGAATTTAGTCAAATCTTTAAGAAATTAGATCTTAGCCTCGAAAACGATAATGACAAAACTTTGTTTTTTGTATTGAAATATAAATCTTCCAAAAATCAACGCAATACCCTTAAGTTGAGTGTTTACGAAGAAATTATCAAATCAAATGATTATAAACCCGTCTTTTTGCCAGAAATTGACCGGTTTGTAATCACTCAAACAAAAGAAACAATGTTTGCAAATAAGTTGGTAGCCCCAATTGACAGATTTCAAAAACATGGAAAAATTGCCGGACGAGATATATACGATATTCATTATTTTTTCTCACAGGGCTACAGGTTTAAGAAAGAGATAATTGAAGAAAGAATGAAAACGGATGTTATAAGCTATATCCATATCTTAATCGATTTTATCGAAAAAGAAATAACAGAGGTGGTGCTTACGGAGGATCTAAACACATTGCTACCAAATGACAAATTTAAAAAAATTAGAAAGACCCTCAAGGGGGAAGTTCTGATCTTTCTTCGAAGTCTCAAAATGGTTTAGTGGTATAATTTCGAAGTGGAAGATATTAAACTATTTTTTTCCGAGCTCTTTCTGTTTGTGGTCAGAAAGCTTCATTTGTCTTTTTGGAGATTTGAAAAGGGCAAAGGATTTATGGTCGAAGCTCTTTATCGTCAAAGGGGAAAATTTGCCCGACGATTTGTGCATACCGGCATGGCCGCTTTAGCCGGACTGGGAATGATCATTGCCCCGACCCTTGCCAAAGAATTTCCCGGAAGAACTATTAATCTTTGGGAAGCAAATACTCAACCGACAGTTCTTTCGGTGTTTGCCCAAAACCCGGAGATGCAAACGGTCATTTCCGATGTTAGAGACAAAATTATCGAGTATAAAGTTCAAAGCGGGGACACTCTTTCGAAAGTTGCCGATAAATTTGGAGTATCGCTTGAAACTATCCGTTGGCAAAATAGTTTAACCAAAGATGTCATTAAGGAAGGACAGATTTTAAAGATTTTACCGGTTACGGGAGTATCCCATACGGTTAAAAAAGGTGATACGGTTTATTCTATTGCGAAACTGTATGATACATCTGCTCAGGCGGTAGTTGATTTTCCGTTTAACACTTTCACCAACGATGAAACATTTGCTCTTGCCATTGGCCAAGTTATTATCGTTCCCGACGGAGTCATGCCCAAAGCACAACCGGCAACAAGAATTAGGCAGATTACCCCTAACGCCGGAACTGTGGTTGCTTCCGGAAACTTTGTTTGGCCAACCGCAGGAACAATTACGCAAAGATTTGTTTGGTATCATAAAGGGGTAGATATTGCTAACTCCTCTGCACCCGATATTTTGGCTGCCGACTCCGGAACCGTGGTTACTTCAGGTTGGAGTACGGTTGGTTATGGTAATCATGTAATTATTAATCATGATAATGGTTACAGAACACTCTATGCCCATATGCAGATACTCTATGTTAAAGCCGGCCAAACTGTAAATAGGGGAGACAGAATCGGAAAAATGGGTTCAACGGGAAGATCAACGGGTACCCATCTTCATTTCGAGGTTATCTTAAACGGTGTCCATCTTAATTCTCTAAACGTGCTCAGGTAGTTTGTCAACTTCTTGACTTTCGATATTTATCGAAATATACTGTATTTTGTATGTTAAAAATCGAAACATTGTGGCACCATTTGCTTTGGAGCGCTCTTGATAGGGGTGAATTTCATTTGACTCAAAAATCTCTGGCAGAATATTTTGGTTATTCGTTAAGTACGGTAAACTTGGCATATAAAAAGATTGAAGGTTCGGGAGTTAATAAAGATATTAAAAAACTGCTTTATTTTTGGGCCACTCACAGAAGTTTCAAGAAAGATATTATTTACCAAACATATGTTGATTTACCGATATTGGAAATTGAAGGATTGATTCCCGATGGGGCCATTTTGGGAGGTTATACGGCCGCAAGAAATATCTTGGGTGAGCCTCCGGCAGATTATTCGAAGATCTATTTTTATTTTGATGAAGATAAACTTGATATTGTCAAAAAAAGGTATCCTCAGGTTAAGGGAAATAATAATCTCTTTATTTTAAAAACCTATCCTAAACAGAGAGACTATGGAAATGTCACAACTTTACCTCAAACTTTCGTGGATTTGTGGAACCTAAACGACTGGTACGCTAAGGATTTTGTAATGGCGCTAGAAAGGAAGATTGATGGCTTATTACCATGACATAATTACCCAAAAAAGTTGGGAAGAACTAAAGACGCTCAATAAAAAAGTTAAATTTGTTCTTATTGGTGGCTGGGCAACGTATCTTTATACTAAAGAACTTAAGTCTAAAGATATCGACATTTTAATTAATTATGATGAACTGGGTAAGCTGAAAGAATTTTATGAAGTAATCAAGAACGACCGATTAAAAAAATATGAAGCAAGAAGGGGGGAAATACAAATTGATATCTACCTGCCGCATCATTCGGAAATCGGCATCCCTGTTGATATACTTATTAGTAGTTCGACCTCTTTAGAGGGGTTTAGAGTTTTGAAAAAAGAGTGGCTTATTTGTCTTAAGATTTTTGTTTTTAATATCCGTGGAAGAACTCCAAAAGGTGAAAAGGATTTTTTAGATATCCTATCTTTGTTTAAAAGCAGAGTGGGGGATATAATTGGGATCAGTAAAATTAAAAAAGATTATGATTTGGAAAAGCAATTTGCCCATTTTCTTAATTTTTTAGATGAAAGAGTAGAAGCTCTCGAAATTGGGTTAAATAAACACGGTTACAAAAAGTTAAAAATCGAAATAGAAGGGCTGTTAGTACAACGGTAGTACACCGCATTCGCATTGCGGAGACGGGAGTCCAATTCCCCCACAGTCCACCTTCATTATTACCGGCATCGTCAATGCCTTCAGTGGCGCTAACAGTGCAAGGTGTTGACCAATGATTAATTGATTTGGCGGTTGTTTTGAAATAACTTTAATTGCAAAACAACAATGACAGTTACCAAAATAGCTAAAAGAACAATTAAAGAAAGAATGCGGCGTTTATTTATTTTTTTCATATTTTTTAATCAGGGCAAACGACATACTCGTCAGCGTTATAAGATGAACCACAAGTGGCTGCAGGACAACGATCTTGACTGGCAGCTAAATCCGGATCCGAGTCATTATCCAAAGTAATTTTAATTCTGAAGTTTTCACCGCTTGCACAGGGATAATATTGAAACTCAAAATATTGGCCGTTTTTAACCAACCGGTTCATGTAAACAGTTGAGCCGGAACCTGCGGAAAAGATTCCGTCGGGAGTGCAAGCGGTTGTACCGTCAGCCCCGCAAGCATTAAATGAAAGACCGTTGCCTGTGGCAGGGTAGCCTTGGAAGTCATTATAATTAAGCCTTAAAGCTGTTTTTAATTGAGTTAAGCTTTGTTTCTTTTTAACATCTCTGGCTCTTGCTTCGTTTAAGTTGGTAATTACTAAAGTGGCTAAAACCCAATAATCGAAATTACGACTAATAATTCGATTAGTGTGAATCCATTTTTATTTTTTATCATGGTGTTGTATTACCGCTTGAGACTCCATAATTACAGGAATTAGCTCCTGCACCGCAATTTAAATTGGGTGGAATTGAAAGAATACTTTTATCTTGGGAATTCTCGAGATGGGCATAGAGCTGATAGGAAGAGGTCGCGGTTCTACGGTAATAATAATTATATGAATTAGGATCAGCAGGGAGTTTGATGATGTAGATGGTGCCGGTTGTCGTATTAGAAAAGGCACTGGTACCCCAAGTACATACGGCTATTGCTCCTGCCCCGCAGCCAATGATGTTGCCTAAAGCATCATCCGCCGGGTATTGGCCCTTGTCGTTGTAATATAGTTCCAAAGCACTAGAAATTTGCTGGAGATGGGCTTTTCTTTTGGCATCCCTTGATTTTATCTGCGAAGAATTAAAGGTGACTAAACCGATGCTGGTTAAAATGCCGATGATGGCAATGACAATCAGAATTTCCACTAGGGTAAAACCGTAATGTTTAGACATATATATCAGTTTACAACAAATTATGAACTACAGCGATAGATTGGATTGGTGCAATAGGACCCGCCTCCACAATCTCCATTCGGAAATTGATACAAACATTTCGGATTATCTAGGCCGTAATTATCACAGTCTCCCATCGGGGTACAGCCCCAGCTGCCGCCGGCAGGAGTCGGAAGAGGTGTGGGGGAAGATGCGGGGACAATTTGGGATAGGGCCGTATTTAAACTGGAGACACCATAGTTAAAGCCGGAAATGCCGGTGCCCCCACCAACGGCCGCACTGCATTCTGACTCCCAGCCGCAATATTGATCCGAATCACAGCCCAATGATTTTATGGCCGGATCGGCGGGATATTTTAAAGTATTTAATAGACGGTATTTTTTATAGCAGGGTGATGTTTCGACAGGCAAATAGCAATATGGAGTTTTATAAACCGGATCGCAGGGGATTGAATTAAGATATGGTTTGAGTTCGCTTCCGTCGCAATTTGCAAGAATTGTTTCTACCGGATAACACTCTTCGTCCGAATAATAATCTTCAAGGGCCGTGGCAATTCTTTGTAAGTCGGATTTTCTTTTGGCATCATTAGCCCGGTCGATTTTATTGCGCAAAGTCCAAATTGCCAAAAGTGCCAGAAGCGCAATGATGGCGACAACTATGATGATTTCGATTAAAGTAAATCCCCTTTTTGACTTACCAATTTTCATTTTAAAGTAGTTTATCAATAAAGTTTTCTTTTGTAATTATCATAGATTTGTGAGGTAGAGGAAAGATTTTGTTGATTTTCCCTTTAGTATTTTTTATCTCAACACAAGTATACCTTTTTTTATAATCCTCGATAACCAAATCAACTTCTTTACCACCATATTCTCTGTAAAAATAATATGACAATAGCTGATTGTTTATTTTCCTAATTTTTTCATATTCTATTATGATTAAATTTTCCCATAAACCACCAAGATCTGATCTTAATTCCACTTCTCGGAAGTCTTTGACGAGAGCATTTCTAATTCCTAAATCATAAAAATAAAGTTTCCTATTTTCAGATACGGCTTTTCTGATATTTGTTTTAAAGGAGGGTAGGGGAATTAAAATGTAATTTTTAATAAATATTTCTATGTAATTAGCAACGGTTGAAACATTGGCGTTTAAACTATTGGCCAATTCCCTTAAAGAAACTTCATTTCCGATTTGAAGCGCTATTTTAGTCAAAATTTTTTTAGCAAGATCAGAGTCTTTAAGGTTATAAATGTTAATGACGTCTTTGATAACGTATGTATCGACTATTTTTTCTAACTTTTGTATTTTTTCATTTTCCGACAAATTTCCAAACAATATTTCAGGGTATGATCCAAATATTTGAAGCTCCTCACTTAAATTATCCAGCAAGTTATCGTTATTGTATTTAACTATCTCGCCAACAGAGACAGGAAGACAGTAGATTTCTTCAAATCTGTCAGAGAGTGTATCAAAATCTCTTCCCGCTTTTTGGCGTAGCTCACTCGATCCTGTTGCAATAATCTTTTTTTTGTAGACATCGACCAATATTTTTAAAGCTATTGAACTTTCGGGCGAATTTTGTACCTCATCGATTAATATAATCCTATTTTCTTTGACGATTTTACGTAGATGAGACTCGTCCGGTATAAATTTATCCTTATGATTCATAAGGTCAAAATTATATATCTGAGAGTTTAGTTTTTTGGCTAAACCTTCAAGAATAGTGGTTTTTCCGGACCTTCTGGGTCCCCAGATAAAAAGAATTTTCCCAAGGTCTTTTTTTAAAAAACTATCGATTTTGGCTTCGATCTGTCTTTTATATATCATATTCTATGATACACTTTACTATCAATTTGTATAATGTCAATATACAAAATATGCTTAAACTGTATAACACTAGGCTTAATATTACTGAGTTACCGGAGGAGTTGCATCTTCAGGTAATTCAAGCGGTGGTTGGACTACCGGTTCAGGAGCTTTTTGGGGGGCTATTAAGGTTCCTTCCTTGGTAGAATCGGCTTGGATTTCTTTTACCAAAGGTTCCAGTTTATCAATTTCATCCTTCACTGTTTTGTAATCTGTAGATTCTTTGTCGATTAAAGCCAAAGTAGCATTCATTTCAGCCAAAGCATTGGCATAGTCTTTTTTGTCCCGGTAGGCAACCGCCAGGTTAAAGTGAGCATTAGGCAAGTCGGATTTGGCTAAAGTGGCAAGTTTAAAAGATTCAATAGCGCTGTCGTATTGTCCTAAAGCGTAGTAGATTCCTCCTAGGGCGATTCTTAAATTAGGATTAACCGGGTCAAGAGCAATTGCCTGAGTATAGGTTTGAATGGCAAATTGATCCGCTCCTTGGGCAAAGGACATCACGGAACGGTAGATATCAGCCAAGAAGGCCCAGTTCTCAGCCCGGGTCGGGTTTAGTGAAACCATGTTTTTGCCTTCGGAAATTGCAGCTTGAATGAGTTGGGAGATATTGCTTTTGTCGCTTTCCGAAAGCTCCTTCTTGGAAGCTATATTCTGGGCAATGGCTAAATTGATTTGGGAATAGGAGAAGCGGTACCTATCCACCTTTGGGTTTAAATTGATGGCAGCAACCATTTTATCAACGGCGATTTTGGCATCATTTTTATTTACGGCGTTAAGCGCTTCCTGGAAGCGGTATTCAGCAAGGCTATAGCGGGTGCCGAAATAGAAGACGGCAAGAGCTAAGAATATAACCGGCAAAGCGACAATTAATGAAGGCAGACGGGAGGAAATGGAGGATGACAATCCTTCTTCTCGAGCTAAGAAATTAACATTAAAAATCTTTTCGTTGGAATCGGAAAAAAGAGACAAGAGAATAAAAAGAAGAGTTATGGCGAAAGATGCAACAGGGAAAATGAAAGCCAAAAGAAGAAATAAAATTAAAGGCCAGGCTTTTATATCAGCCAATCTTTTTTTAAGGTCAGTTTTGTAGACGGTTAAAAGAAGCAGGAAAAAAGCGATAGCAGCAGCCAGACCGGCTTCGGTTGTTGCCGTCAGGTAAAAATTTCTCGAAGAGTTAAAACTGTTGGCCCAGAAGGTAGATGTATTAAAGGCAAGCGGTTTGAAACGGCTGAATGCCGTCACATAATTGCCCGGACCGGTGCCCAAAACGGGACTAAATTTTAAAGTATCGACCAAAATCTGCCAAGAGGTGCTGTAATCAAGTAGTCCAAGATGCTGGCCTTTGGCAGGGATAGTATTTTTAACGGAAATCATAAGTCCGAAAACAACAATTATTGAAGAAACGGAAAAGAATAGTTTTTTGGCAAGATCCTTGTTTTTCAAAACAAAATTAACAGCTAAAGGCAGAAGAGATATTAAAAAGATAATGGCAGGAATTGTCCCGCCAAGAGTATTAAAAGTTGTGGCTTTCATAATTTCAGGCAAAAATTTAATTTTGGTAAAAACACCCAAAGTAGAGAGTAGTATCAAAAGCGAAAAGACAACTCCCGAAAAGAAAAGTGAAACGGCAACGTCTTCTTTTTCTTCTTTTTTAAGCTGATTGACAAAAAAGTAAAGCAAAGCCGAAGCGGTTACGAAAGTGGCAATTCCGGGATACCAAAAAGCTTCCATTTTGTTGGGTGTAACAAAAATGGCGGAGACAAGGTAAACCAGTGTAATTAAAAGAACCGGCCAGTCATATTTTCCTTTAGCAAAAGCTAAAGAACCGGTCATAACCAACTTTACCGACCAAAGAATAAGAAGAAGAATAACAGAAAGGGTAAGTAATATCTCGCGGGGGAGGACAAACGATGCCGGAAAAAAAGGAATGACAAATAATGCCACCAAAAACACACAGGAGTAAATAACGGTCCTTTCCAGTATATTAATTATTTTCATTTAATTATATTATTTTTATTTGTTTTCAGTCTATTTGTCAATAGCCGCCTAGAACAAACTATAACTTTATATATAGTACTTATCCAGTTTTTCTTTTAATAAATTAGTGAGTATTTCTACAATTTGTCTTTGAGATTTTGGCAAAAATTGAGTTAGATCAAGATTTAAACGATTCTGAGGAAAGGCTTCTATCTTTTTAATCAAGTTTTTTGGATTAAACTTCCTATTGTTTTCCAAAAACTTGATTTTGACCAGTTTTTTGTCTAATGAGATATTTTTTCCCAAGAGATACCAGACATCATAAAGATCTCTGCCTTTATTTCTTGTAGCAAGAGCACAGATTTTTTCTGCCATAATTTCTGTTTCAGAAAGATGAGATATTAAGGGGAAAACCGTAATTGGAAATTTGCTAAGGATGGGTGAGGTGACAGCCTGTTCGATTTTATCGACAATGGTAAAATCCAAACGGATGTTTATAGGGTATTTAAAATCTAAGGGTTGATATTTAATGCGGTAACGGAGACCTGTTTTTCCCGAATACAAAAGCAATATTTGTATTTCCGGCGATTCTTTTTGCATTGTTTTTTCCACATCCTGTATGATTTTTCTGATTTGTCCTTTGTCGTAGGGAGTAGAAAAGTCCAGATCTTCGGAAAATCGGGGAGAATTGAATAAAAGCCTGATTGCGGTTCCTCCTTTAAAGTATATTTGTTTTCCCTTGTCATGCTGGTAAAGATAGTTTAAAAACGTAAGTTGGAGAAATTCACGCATAACAGTAACCCCGTCGATTTGGAGTTCTTTTGACAATTCCTCAATTTGTAATTTGGTGATCATGATATGCTTTTAATGACTTTAGTGACCCTTCGATTGTTGATTTTTTTTGTATAACCTGTAAGTTTATTCTTGTCAATTTCGGAAAAGTCCATTTCATCGAAGCTTAGATTTCTTAATCCTTTTATGCCGAAATAGATATAATCCAAAAGGGCTTTTTCTTTCTCGGCTATTAAGAAATTATCCAGTTTAGTGTAGCCCCAAAACAGACTTTTTTCAATTTGCGAGTAGATATACTCTTTTTGACCTACCTCAATTAATTTGGTAGGTTTGATGGAAATGGAGGTGATCCGGTAGGGAAAGCCTGTGATTATTCCATAAAACGAGAGAGCGGATTCAAGGGAAATATATGACGGTTGATAAATAAAATTGGCGAGCGTGAAGTCATCTGCGGGTTGAAATAAAAACCTGTATTTGCCTTTAATGAGTTTTTGAATAATTTGCGCTTTTTCCAGGCGGGCTATTTTTTTATAGAGAGTTTGCCGGTTGTCAATGTTGAAAAGCTTGCTAAAATCATTCAAAGTAAGAAGGGAAAGCTCCTTTGCCTGCAGGAGTTTAATAATGCCGGTTGTAGAGTACGTTTCTTTCATTAGGACAATTTTATACTAATTTGTATAACGTGTCAAGGCAGCAAATCCATTTGTCGCTGAATTAATCCCTTTAATTCCACAATTAATTTTGCCTTTACCCAATCTTTTTGAGATTCGGTAAGAACTTCTCCTAAACCTCCCATGACACTATCCGGTTTAATTTTACTTACAAAATTAAGTAGGTGTACGTAAAATTCTTTGGGTTCTTTATTTAACCTTTCTTTTATTATGCTGTAATTAATCTCGCTTGCGTATTCAGAACTTAAAAAGAAGTGGGTGTCGAATAAATCTCTATTAGCGATTGTCTTTCTTTGCGTAAGAGCAATCATCTTATGGACAATCATGTCTCTTATATCCATTACTTTTACGGTTACCCCATAAAACGGGAAGGGGAGATAGTGATTACCCAAAATATCTCTTGTCGAAACCTCAACCTTTATTTTTGTCAAGCCGGTTCCGTAACTGACCAGCCAAAATAGAGTGTGATACTTAATACTCTGATCCTTCACTACATATTTGAGAGACAGCAGCCGGGTTACTTCTTCAACAAAGTTTTTTAATTGTTCGGAATTTTCTTTTAAGGGGGGTATCAAATCAAAATCAAGATCTACCGAGAAACGGGGGAGTTTGTAAAAAAGCATGGCGGCGGTTCCTCCCTTAAGTCCCAAAAGGGGGGCAAGAGAACTATCTTTATATATATCGATTAATATATTAGTTAAATGAGTTTTGTGTTTTGTGATGTCAAGGGCTTTCATCATGGTAAATTTCTTTTCAGAAAATTCGAAATATTTGGATTATTGCCATAAACTTGTTCATTTAATTGGGATACTAAATCCCAATTGATATTTCTTAAATTATCAAAATATTCCGGTCCATCCAAATATAGTTTATCGCAAATAGCCCTTTCCGGAGTTGCTTTATTAATATTTCCGGTGTCGGCAATTCCTAAAGGGTTTAATAAAATATCGTCCTTAATTTTACGATAGAGATATTTTTGAGAATCAATTTCAACTTTTTGGGACCGATTGGATATCAAATAGATTGAAGAATAAGGTTGAAAAACGATTCCGGATTCCAAAAGCACTGTATAAAGACTAATGTAAGAAGGGGATCTGTACTTATTGGCAAATTCCTCTTTTGAGTAGTCTTTCGATATTGAATAAATACCTTTAGATATTCTGAATATATCTTCCCTTTGAACGGCATATTTCAAGGCTGATTTTAATTTTTTCCCCAAGTATTCTGGAGCTATACTGCCCAGGTCGGAGAAAGTAAAAACCGTTTGGTCCGACCTTTTAGTTTTTAGTAAGTTTTTAATAAAGCTCATATGACTCAGTGGTGTAATTAATTTACACCTACAGGTTACAGAAGTCAATAAGTATTGTCATATTATTTTTTAGTCTATGTTAATGCCTTCCATTTTGATGTTTTCAAAATTAAAATTGCCGATGGCCATTGTGGTAAAGGAATAGGGAGAACCCTGAGTAGAACTCCAGGTATTGGATCCTCCGGGATCTTTAGCATATGAACGCCAGTAGTAAATTTTCCAATTCTCAAGTGCAGCTTGAACCGTATAGGTGGATTGTGTTCCGGAAGTGTAAGCGGTTGAGCTTTGGGTGTCTTGACCGCTCCAGCCCGTTTGACTTGATGTTTGGTCAAAAGTCTGGCAATTAGCCGTCATACCGGAATCGGTACAAATCTGAATTTTATAGCGTAAATAATCGGAATCGACATCGGTTGACGTTGTCTTAAGAGCCGGAGTATAGCTTTGGCTGCCGGCGCCATTTCCCGGTAGATCAAGCGATGGTGTAGACGGAACGGAGTTCATCGTAAAATTTTGGGTGGCCGACCAGGCCCCGGCGGCACCATTTACATCCCAAAACCTGATTTTCCAATAATAGGTAGTGGCTGCATTTAGGGCCGATTGAATGGTATAGACCGCTTGAGTACCGGTTGTATAGGCGGTGTTACTCTGAGTATTTTGACCCGACCAATCGGTTTGGGAAGAAGTCTGGTCAAAGGTTTGGCAATTAGCCGTCATGCCGCTATCTGTACAAATCTGAATTTTATACCTTAAATAATCTGAATCGGCATCAGTGGTGGTGGTTTTTAAAACGGTACTCAGTATTTGGTTAGTGGCGGTATCGGTAGGTAAATCAAGAGATGGGGTGGCAGGAGCACTGTTGGAAGTATAGTCAAGCGTTACGGATGTAAACGAAGCGGATACGGCCGGGTCATATGACATTGGAATAACCCGGTACTGTGCATATTTGTTTCCTGTAGAGGAGGTAATCGTTGAACCGGCTGGTGTCGTTAAATATCCTCCTGATGAGCGGAAGTCATCCAGCCAGACATTGGCGCCCTGAGAACCATCTGTTACTCTTAGGGTTAGATTAGTGATGGCGTCGCGTTGGGTAGAGAGACTGCCACGCAAATCAAAGTATTCGCGTTGCCATTTGAAGACTGTGGCGTTGACGGTAAACCCGCCGAAGGGGGCAGTTGAACCACTATCCCAAGCGGCAACCGTAACAGCACCGGTTGAAGTCGTGACTGCATTGACCGTGCCTTGGGCGATGTATTCCGTGCCATTATAGTTTTCTTTGACAATGATTTTATCGCCCTTATATACATTACTGCCCATGCTGGAAGCGCCGTAAGCTGTCGAATCAATCGTGAAAGAAAGATCGGACGTATTGGCAATGAGATTGCCGGAATTTAAGGCAGCTTTAAAATCAATGGTGATATTGTGAGTTCTGGCACCGACCTCATACGCCTGACGGATTTGATCCGCCGTTCGGGCGGTATTGGAGATCCGGACTTCGTCGATGATGCCATTAAATCTTCTATTTCCATTGGAGTCAGCACCTATAAAAAGATTTGCGGTATTTGCGGTAATATTCCGACCAGTTATGGTAGCTAACCATACCTCATTAACATAACCTTTTACCGTTGTACCGCTGACTGTCATTGCCACATGGTTCCATTGATTGCGGGGAACATTTGCCGAGGTGGCGATACCGTCGCAATTACTGCCATCACCGGTTCTTAAATACAGGTTATTGCTGGTGTTTATGGAAAATCCGTAACAACTTTCTCCTGATCTTTTAAAAACTACATATTGTTCGTCAGCTGCTCCTTGGTGATTTACCCAGGCTTCAATGGTTAAAGCTGAAGTTAAATCCAAGCTGTTGCTATCGGCGACAGTAATGTAACTACTCCCATTTAAACTCCTCGCATTACCTAATAATCCCGTCACAACAGTTGTTCCAGTTGGTGTACCGGTATTGGAGTTACCTGAGGAATCAAGCACGTTGCCGGAGGCTTCGTTTAGATGCCATAGACCGACAGTGTTGATATCGGCGGGGAGTTCTTGGTAGTTAGTAGTTAAATTAGGGGAGGAACCGGAGCCGGTGTCGATCACACGGTTTAATTGGCCGGTGGCAAATTTGGCGGTGGTGTCGTGGATGATGGTCGGATCGATGGTGATAGGATAGATTCTTTCAGGAGATTTTAACCAATCTTTATCAACAGTAAGCAGTGCAATAAGTTTTTGTGTTTTTTCATCTTTCTTAATTGTAATATTGACATTATCTGTTCTTTCCTTTTTTGCATCTATAGCGAACGGTTTTTCAAAGTGGAAAAGATAATTGCCTTTTTCATCATAGAAAACACCTCCTGCTAAATTTGTTGTGTAATATTGAGGTGTGACACCGTTTGTTTCAATGAAAAACGGATAAACTAAAATTCCGTTTGGTTTCTTAACGATGATATCTTCCTTTACTCCCAATGGGATTGTTTTATAGACATAATCCGTGTTCGGATAAACATTTTTAAAAGTGACTGCATTATTATTTTCAGTTGGGGCGGCAAGTTTCGAAGATGAATTGGTAGGTAAGAAGGTAACAGATTTATTTTTGCCCAGAGAAAATTCGACTTTTGGTTCATTTGTTTTTTTGTCGCCAATTTTGACGGTGTATACTTTTGAGTTTCCCTGAAAGATATATAAACTTTTTTCATCAAGAGTCTGAAGTTTAGCCGGACGGGGAGTAATGAACTAATTATATAGCAGTAGGCTCAAAATAATACTTACTGCCCCTATTGTCAAACAAATAACAATGGACTTTTTGTGTTTAATGATTGATGTTTTTTTCATAGTTATTGCGACACTTTAATAATCCACCAGTTAAAGGCAACATCAACATCAATCGGGTTGGTAAATCCGACGACAAATTGTCCTGCTTCCTTGTTTTTGACATAGAGAACATTGTTTTTGGTTGAAGAAGTTGGGGTGACATAAATCAGAGATGAATTTTCAATTTTCGAATTTTCAATTGTTAGTTCGGTAAGCCCTGCCGGAATAGTAGCTGTTCCTGCCGTGGCGTTTGATTTAATTATTCCCGAACTTGTAGCTTCTAAACTTGCGGAAGGAGTAGCATCTATTGCAATAATCAATTTTTCGGTAGTTATCTCTTTGGTTTTGATAGACTCCGATTCGATCTTGCCGGAAACGATTAAATCCGCGTTAATCGCCACATTTCCATTAGTTTCAATCCTGAATTTCCCGGCCATAATTTCAACCGGGGCCATGGCCAAAGACTGGAGTTTAAGAGGTGCAGATAGAGTATTGACAGACACCTCGGGAGTGAGCCCTGGCTCCCCCGAGGTGGAATTGATTACGAAATCAGTTCCGATAGAGATAGAGTTAGAGATAGACAGAGAACTGATCGCCGCCTGACCTGTGACATAGAGATTTTCCACCGCGGTATCGGTAGTCCACGTTTTTGCTTGAGCTAAAAGATCCTGATCCTCTTTTACTTGTTTTAATAGTTCTTCAATTCTCTCAAGTTCCGGTGAGGTTATTTTTTCGGCGTACAATTCTCCGGAGATAGAGGCATTTTCGGCAGTCAAATCACCGATAATTTTTAGTTGTGCGCTCCCCGAAGCATCTTCAATTACCAAGTTTTTGGTTTTAATGGTTATAGTATCGCTATCCGCAAGAGGGGAGATAAGTTTGGTTTGGATAACAGGAGAGATCATCTTTCCTGTTGCCTCTAATATTCCGGCTTTAATATTAGCGGCAATTAGTTGGGCGAAAGCACCAACCCTATCAATAATGGTTTCATCAGCGGCAACCACGCTATAATTATTATCCTGGCCGATTATTTTCAGCTCGCCCGTATCAGTCAAATACACATCCGGGTCATAGTAAGTGGGGACAACGGTAATGGCAATGATTGTCTTTCCTGAAGTTTTATCCCATTTTTCCAAACTCCGGCCGATTATCATTCCCGGACCATCTGCTTTTTCGAGCATTCCCATATTTTCTGAAATAGTTACAGGGTCGCCATAATTAATATCCGCGGATGTTGAAGAAACTTTAGCGTCGGCCCTGCCTGAACTGATGAGTCTTGTTTCCGAGATTATTTGATTGTTTGCCCTTTCCCTGCGCAACAAATCACCATTGCTGCCGATTTTAGTGGAGATAATACCAACAAAAGATGATTTGTCAAAATTATCAGATTTGGAAACATGGGTAACCCGATCGGTTATTTGGGAGTTATATTGTTGAGGAGAATCAGAGATAGTCATACTGGCAAGATCGCCGTCGGCAAAATCATTATCAAAAGTTACCTGGTCATAGAAAAGTTGATTATTATCAGTTACAGAAGTGTTTGTTTGGCTGATGGCGGGATCGGTCCAGGAAACATTGACAAATACCAAAATGGTGCCGCATTTTTCTGTTCTGCCGGTAGCAGGATCAGAACAATTATAAGTGGAGGAAGTTTCATTGAAAGCTTCCATGGCCTTGCCAACAGTTGCTCCGGCTTTGGTGGTTTTCATACCCGTGCCGGGGATAGTGGAAGTAGTGATTGGATCACCGGGTTTTATTTCCCCGTTTTTGAGAGTAACTTTTGTAGGAACACGGCCGGCTAGTGCCATTTGGACGCTATTTTTATCTTCGGTGCCTATTTGCCAGCCCGGATTTGTAGCGATGATTCCCGCAATAGTTGGATCGTATTCTTGAGAACTAACAACAATTTTTTCTGTGTTGTCAGGATCAATAGAAACGATATTGGTTTTTTCAATCGGTTTACTGCTTGGTGTCCATTCGGCCAAGTCAGCCCCGGCAGATTTTTGACAATAGGTGAGTTGAATGTAAGGCATAGTGACATCAACTGATGCAGAGCCTGTATAGCTGGTAGATTCGCTCCCCGCTCCTTCCCAGCCACTGCCACTTCCGGCATTAACTGCTTGTCGACTAGTTGGGGCTGTCCAGGTGTGTGCATGGCTTGGAACATCAGTGATGGTTCTTGTTCCAAGATCGGTTAGGGCAGTGCCGACTGTACCGGCATTAGTGCCTCCGCTTGGGGTACCGACGACGGTTCTACCACGAGCGGCAGTGTATTCTGTCCATCCGGTAGGGCAGGAGCCGTTAAACGGAGCAATCATGCCGGAGAAAATTTCCACTCCATCTTCACGCAGAGCGCCGGTAAAGTTGACATCTCCGGAAATGTCTAATTTATATCCCGGTGCCGCCGTCCCGATGCCGACGTTGCCCGCATTTGTTATAACAAACTTCGGTGTTCCTGAAGCTGATGCGGTGAATAGATCTCCTGCTTTAGTATTATTAACCATTAAAGCCGCTTG
>Ga0208957_1000470_pt1 | contig 32383 bp, 57 predicted proteins | sample RifOxyA1_FD_184029 | JGI IMG/M metagenome (GOLD analysis project Ga0208957, IMG submission 184029) | Groundwater microbial communities from Rifle, Colorado - Rifle Oxygen_injection A1 (SPAdes) | ecosystem: Environmental > Aquatic > Deep subsurface > Groundwater | place: Rifle, Colorado, United... | reverse complement strand
CTTGATCGCGCAGCCGGGCGGACTCCGGCCAAGATCGCAGAACCCTATTGGGATTAATGGAGGAGACACAAATGATGAATAACCCGTATCCTGTATGTCCAAACGGACACACCCCCTCACACTTTGTCGCACCATTTCCTGTTGGCACAACTGCTGATCACGAGTTGATCATGAGCGAGACACCCGGCGCATTACACCCGGACGGTGGAGTATGTTGTTTCTATTGGGACGGTACATACGGCGTCACCGTCGAGGATCGGGAAATGATAGCAGAAGCCGAGTCGGTATTCTGCCCCGTTTGCCTAAGTGAGGCAGATTGGGTGCATGATGCAAAAGAGGAATAACAGAATGATAATCACGGCGAGGAAACTTCGTCAATTGAAAGCCTGTACTGGGGCGGTAGAGTGGGTGGAAATCACATTTCCCAACGGCGCAGAGTTGACACCTGAAACATTGGCACGGTGTAAGAATGATGCTTGGGTATGTTGGTTGGCGTGCCGATTGAGTAAGGTATATCGCTATTGGTGCGCGGGAGTAGCATCTAGGGAGGCGGCACGAGGAAAACTCTCGTTACGCGAATTCTCAATGAATGTCACACCGGAAAATTACCGGCGTGCAATAGCCGCCGCCTATGCTGGCAATGTTACTAATGCTGCCTTTCACGCTGCCAGCGCCGCCGCCAATGCTGCCAATGATACTAATATCGTTGCTGCTGCTAATGCCGCTCATGTTGCTTATCTTGTCGCTTATTCCGTTGGTAACGATGCCGCCTACGTTGCCGCTTCTGCTACCAACGATGCCGTTTACAAAGAATTACGACAAGAGGCCGAGCGCGTGTTACTTCTTCTTGAGGAGTGATAAAATGTGTAACTGCCCCGCCTGTAACCGTTCCTCCGTTGTACCCCTGCCGCGTGACAAGTGGCGTATCGGCCAACGTATCAAGCGGGTGTATCACTTCCCCGCAATGACGGTTACTCACCGCGTCACGGGCTTACCCGTACACATTCCAGACGCATACGCAGAGCAAGAGGGTACGATCATCCCCTGCCCGTTTCCCCCGTTGCCATTTCCGCGAAAGGGAATATACATTGTGCTGGACAACGGTATAGAAATGTGGGCATGGGACTTTATGATCACAAGTGGGATCGGGTATCACTCCCCGATCATGGAGACGTAAGGTGACGGGCTATCATCTCACTCTCACCTCAGACGCGGAGGAGGGACTAGACCTCCTCCAGCGTCAAACGGGGTTAGCCCGCACTGCAACGATCAACCTCTTACTAGGCGATCTGGCGAGAGGAAAGCGCAATAGCGATCTGCTCTACACGATCTCACAAGCGTTGTATCTGCTTAAGTCAGGCGAGTATGACGCGGCAGAAGGCAAATTGAAACAAGCAGTACAACTAGCGGAGGGAAAATGAACAACCAAAAGATCGTGAGTGACGTAGTGCAACAACACATCAACCGTTACATCTGCAACGCTTCGAGCGGTGTGATCTATCTGTGCTACGAAAAGGGTGGAGAGGGTGAATCGTGGTGGTGGGGGACGCCGGTACGAGGGTTGTCCAACGGCGTATATCCCGCCATGCGCCGAATCTATCTGCAAGACCTCCCGCACGCTGTCGAGTGCGTTGAGGATGAAGTGATCTTAGTCAAGCGAGGCAAGGAATGATCCGCCCCGGCCAGCGTGTAACCCTCCCCACCGGCGAAGTCGGCCAGTTGTTGACCAAGTGCATAAAAGCAAAAGACGGGGAGGCGTGGATCGTACTTGTGAACAAGCGGGGGGAGAGAGTCAAGGTGGAGGATATGCGAACGGAGGATAAAGGACAATGAACAATACTTTTATCAGCCTCGGCAACGGCCAAATAGCCGTTGTCACCTCGCACGGTTACGCAATGTTCAACACACCACGCGAGGCGCGAGAGTACGTGCAACGCGGAGATTTTCCAAAGGCGAAGGAGGTTGACGGGAAAGTAACCTATATCTCAAAAGGGAGCATATGCAAATGATCAACTATGTTGGGGCATACCTCGCAGGACGGGACGGCAATACGTGGCTTTGGGGGAAAGAACCAAGAGACAATCTCAGACTTGATTTATTCGGAATGGATTTTCAGGCTATTAGACGACTGGCAAAATTGGAGTTGAAGATCGTTGATGGCCAGCCGGTGCTTACATTACAGGTGAGCGAACGGCTAAACATTAAGAAGATCGTAGTAAGTGACATCTGGGAATAAAGCCGCACGCCACAAAATGACGCACGTCTATTAATACGCACGTGTGAGAGGAGGCGAGTTAAATCAGAAACGGCTAGACTCAATGGTCTAGCCGTTTTCGTTTACCTCTTCGCTCACTCTCACCCTCGCGCCAGCGAAAAAAAGGCCTCCAGGGGTCTAGTTAAGCAGTTAAGCACCCCCTCTCCCCCTCCTCCCCTCTCCTGTGCGGATAGCCATCTTGTGCGGATAGCCACACCCCTCGCCGGTGGCTTATGTCAACTTGTCATTTGCGTGTAGCCACTCTATGACCGTTTGCGTGTAGCCATAGTTTCATCATTTGCGTGTAGCCATAGTTTTCAGGCGCATTATGTCAAACTGCGGATAGGCGCGCCTTGAGACAAGCAGTGGATAGCGAGGCGTGAGGGTGACATAATGTGTATGGGGAGGTGGTAAGGTTCTGCTTCAGAGTAGCATGGCGGCAGGAACCTAACCTTAACACTTCGGCGGCCGGGGGAAACTGGTAGGCAAAATGCTTGACTAGGCACGGCTTGTAGGAGTATAATTCTGGAACACGAAGAGCGACCCGGCGCACGCCGGGAGAGTAGAGGAGAGTCACAATGGATGAAAGAACGCGAATTGAAAGTTTGGGCGATAATAATCTTCTAGTTGTTTGGATCAGCGATGAAACTACTCGCCGGTTGTGTTCAGCTCGACGACGTTTGGCACGTCGTCGGCGAGGTATTCGTTTGTCGCTTGGCGAGATAAGAGGGTACGCGCGGATTGTGGCGTATCGCTGGTACAGACGGGAGGCGTAGAGGAGAGACAAAATGATAGCAGGACGTCTTGGGGATTTGAAAGCGGTGTGGAGCTTCCACTACTGGAGTTGGAAGCGACTCCGCAACACTGGTCGGGGTGTTGCCGGGGTGTCCACTGCCAGGAAAAACATGCGCCGGATTGCCAAGATGATTTTGAAGGAGTCAAAATGTCTGAATTCACAATGATCGTAACCGTGCAGGTCGCAGAGGTAAGCAATATCGTCACAGTGAAAGATGCTCTCCATTTGACACTGGCGGAATTCGCGTCCAATTTCGGTATAGCCGTCACAATCACGGATGATCACAGCGAGTCCGTGATCGCGGAATTGTGCGGAGCGATTGATACAACGACGGGGTTCCTCATGAGTAAAGCCCGGCGTGACCCCGCTGAGCGTGAGATTGTCGCCCGATTGTCAGAATGCCTCCGCAAGTATTCCCCCCCATCGGAGGAGTAATGAAACGCTCTCCCCGCAAGCCTCAACGGATCAAATGCCCGAAGTGTGGCAAGCGCACCCTCATGATCAGATATTATCGAGACGGGGGTATCTTATACGTTCACACTGTTAGACAAACTCCCCTAGCGATTGAACTTGTGGAGGTGTGCTATGGCTAAGCACGCTCCCCGCACCCCCCGCGAGGCTGATAACCTCTTCCGCCCTATCGCTGTCGAGGTACGTCAAAATGGCACCTCCCACCGCGTCTACAAATTTGCGGACGGGGGTATGCTAACCGTTTCACAGCACGTCGGCGAATTTGGACCCAAGACGCGGCGGCAGATTTACAGGCTGGCCGTGTTCTACGGCCTATTAGCGCTTGTCATCCTTGCGCTAGTCGTGAGGGTGATAGCATAAGGATAATGACAATGGATAACAGACGTTTCCTAATTCGGTGTACGACTTGTGGATGTAACACCTCCAAAAAGTATGCTCGAGAACATGCGGGCAAGTGCAAGCTTTGCACTACTGGCAAAGCCCCGTCATCCGCCAAATGCCCCGATTGCGGAGGACCAATCGAGCGATGGAAATTGGCGAAGGGATACCATTGCGAAAATTGTACGCGCGAGATTGATCCTCTTGGATATGCCGCCGAAGTACGCGCCGAGGTACGCGGTGAGTACGACGGCGATTACTAGAAGCAGTTTGGCACAAAGAGGAAGATAGTGTATAAATGACACTAAGTACCAGTGAGATAGTGTCAAATGTACACTAAGTCGTATCACTTACACAAACAGTTAACCCCGCATACTTAGTGTCAAACATACACTAAGTCAAGTTCCTCCCCTGTGCGGATAGCCGCATGGGGGAGGGAGGAGAGAGGATAATGAACAAAACGATACAGACGGAGTGGGAATTGTGGAGTTATGACATGTGGGGGAATGACGAAGACGGCTATACTGTCAATGATCGATATTGTTTCAATCGTCGTTACCCTTTGCGTTTGAGAGTGGAGGTGAACAATCCCGGAACGCCGATGGAATTCAAGTCGGCTAGTCCGTCCGATAGTCAGATCGGGCGTGCATTTGGATTTGGCGGATTGATTCTCACGGAGGGCGACGACATGACGATTTACGTCGCCCGCGCCAGAGACGAATACCCCATTGGCAAAATGAACTGTATTTCTCACACGTCCCTATCGCCAATTGGCGAAGAGGTACAGGAGTGATCGTCACGCTGGCCGGCATTGCGTATCCCTGTACACTATGCGCTGATGTGTTGCATGTGCATACCCTGCCGGCCATTGCGCCTGGTGTGCTATGTAGCACGTTGTACCAGGAGCGTAATGGTACACTCTGGTACGTTGGCCGCATAACTGGTAGCAGTGGCGTTGTCCTCTATCAGACGACGGAAAGCGGCGAGAGGTTCAAACACCGCTTGCCATTGGAGATTAGAGAATGAGTCACTTAAGCTTTGTTGAGATTGCTTGCATATTCTACAACCGCATGGTAGCACGTACCACAATTGCGCTTACTCCGCGCGATTGTGATCACCTGTGCGACTACGCTCTGGCCTGTGCTGCGCGGTATTGGAGATTGTACAATGCCTAACTACAACTACCGCACATGCTATGTTTGCGTCAATCGAGTACAGCATATCGTTCATCTGCGTACTATGCTGTACCTCCCGTTGTCCGCATTTATCAGGCGCATGGTAGCAGATGCCATAGCCGAACTATGTGCGGGTAAGCCCTTCATCCCGCGTTTGTAACGGACTCGCATACGCTCCCCCCTGGCGCGATACACTCACCCTGTATCGCGCTTTTCGTTTCCCCCTCCCCTCACCTAGTAGCACACCCCCGCGCGTCTCGCGTCTCGCCCATGCCCTCGCCCATGCCCATCATATCTTGCACAATGCAATCACCCATACCCGCATTGTTTGTTGACACAATGGCACATGGTCGCAATTTCAAACTTGCGTTATGTCAAGCCGATGCTGTGTCATGTGCGCGCATGTTTTTTCCCCTAAATTTTTGGTCTCACAATTTTGTCTGCGACTGTATATTTGTGGTGAGACTGGTTGAGGATTATTGGGGAGGGAGTGCGAATAGCCACGAGATCACCTTACAACTATTGGATAACAGTGTCAAGTGGCGGGAGATTAGGGGATAATGAGAGGCAGTTGACAGGTGTGTAGGTTGGGTGATAAGATAATAGGCGTAGGCAGAGTATTCCTGTCACTCTAGGTTACGAGGAGAAAAGTCATGTCACAAGTTACGATCACCGAGGCGCTTGCGGAACTGAAAACCATCGGCAAGCGGCTGGAGAAGAAGAAGCAGTTTGTGCTGGACTACCTGATGCGCCCGGAGCATGTGCGTGATCCATTGCAGGGAGATGGGGGATCGGCACAGGCGGTGGCGCGCGAGCGACAGTCCATCTCGGATTTGCAGGAGCGCATTGTTGCCACACGGCGTGCGATTCAGTTGGCAAATGAGGGGAACATGATTGCCATTGGTGATCGTGTCCGTCCTATCGCTGACTGGCTAGTGTGGCGACGTGAGATTGCGCCACAGCATCAGCAACTCCTAGCGCAATTGCGACAGAAGATTGACCAACAACGCAATGACACACTTCGGCGCGGTGCAACGTTGGCTAACTCAGTGGAGAGTGCCAAGCCGGGTGACATAGTGGTAAACTTGAATGAACAAGAGTTGGCTAAGGAGATTGAGGAAGTTGAATACATCCTCGGTACGTTGGACGGCCAACTCTCACTCAAGAATGCCACGATCCTCGTGGATGTGGGTTAGCAGAAATTGTCTTCAGCAGTGAAGTGAGAGAAGCGATCAGATATACCTGCTCAGTTAGAGCAATCACCTTGACGTGATAACCGGCCTCAAAAGCCAAGCGGCTAAGAAGTTGAGCGTTCAGCGGTAAAAGTTATGATGTTGAACACTCAGGCGTCAGGCATCAACGCTGGTCGAAAACCACCGACGATCTGGACTGCGTAGAGATATGCAGTACGCGCAACTGATACGCGCTGTTCTCAGGATGGTGGCTACTGTTGGGAGACAGAACGTTTACACAGCACTTTTACAAAGTACGGCAAGCGACATCGCGGTATCGGCGCACAACCGATGGAGACGCGAGGCAAAGACAACAGCACCCCCCTTGTTTAGCGCGATAGAGTCTGCGTATGAGGACAACCAAGCCTCTGGTCGATCATTATGACTCGGCAATACGAGACTCAGCGCATTGGGGACAGTGGCAAGCCCACTCGCTTGCACAATACGGGCGTGACATAGATTCGATGGAAGCGGGACGCTAATCTCTCTAGCGCAAATGACAACTGCCAACTTCATCACGAAACTCTGGCGCGGTCTGGCTGAGGCCGTCAAGCAATTCGTTCAGCCGCAACCGTCTTTCGCGTTCGCGGTGTAACTGAATGTGATGGTGGAAGCCTATCATCCCTAAGTAGGCAAACGCACAACGCTGGTCGTAGCATGACCGTAAGAGCAGGCCAATGAGCGAGGATCGTTGTGCAACGCAAGGCTCAACCGCTAGGGATATAGCGGAATGCTAGTGACGAGAGAACCAAGTGCTTTCAGACCCGACTTGCGATAGTCGGCACGTCCACCACTATTCAACACGCTATTGCGTGAAAGGCTCTGTCGGTGAGGCCATAACAACAGTGGTCGAGCGGAACAACACTGTATCCGTATCACAACGTACAGTGCCGCAAAAAGGAACGACAGTCAGGGATAGAGTTACCCTGTGCGAAAGCCGTAAGGAAACCATTATGGTACTAGGTTTGACGGGTCGGAGAGACGACCCTACACTCATTTATGACATGGAAAAGCCACCATGTAACGGCGGAATATCAGGCAGGTCGACCCTGCACATTTTGCTTACCTCGGCTCCTTCCCCATGCCAGATAAAGACGTAACCCAATTAGTTGAGTTTAATGATAATGATAGCGAGTCGTTGCCAATAACCAAGTGTGTCTGCGGTGCAACATTTGCATCGTGGAAATTCAATATCAGCATCTACCGTGAAGAACCATTGATATATAGTTGTCCCGCGTGTGGTCGGAAACTTTACTTTTCAATAGCAATTCGTGTTTACGAAGTTGAGAAAGTGAAAGAGAAAAGAGGAGAATAATGGGATTTCCACAAAACACCGTTGGCGGATGGCAATGTCAGAGTTGTGGCAAATGGATTGATAGCAATACAACTCATGTCTGTCCGGCGGGAACGACATATATTCCTCCATTACTCAGTACATTACAACAGTTCAATGACTACGCCGATGTACTGGAGCGCATCGCAACAGCACTAGAACAAATAGCGACATTGATGAAGAACTTGTCTTCATCGTCAAATGAATCAGAAAGGAACTAGCACATGCAGTCCGATTCTGACAATTGGATGGTGAATATCACAAAAGCATTCTTCGTCATATGCGATTATGTTGCGGTGTGTTCTCCTGTTTTCCTTGTTTTGGGTTTCTTCGCTATGATTGCGGCAGTAGCTATGTTGGGCAACTCAACAGAATCGGATGATCGTCTCGGCATTGTTATTCTTATGAGTTACGCTGCATTGTGGATGATACAAATTGTTCGGGGTATTGGATTCAAACTTGGTTTCTTGGAGAATGGCAGGGATGCTTTTTCAACCATTGACAAATTACAATAGGCCGTTTTCTCGATCACAAGGAGACTATCATGCAGTCCAACATTGCGAATATCAAAACTGATGGTGTGTTCGTCACCCTCCCCCTTGACGTGCAGGAGGAACTTGTCTCCCTCTGCAAGATGCACGGCATCTGTCCTGAGTGGATGAGCGAAGGTCTCAACGCAAAGGTTGAACTCAACCAGTACGAGGAGTTGCGTCTGCTGTTGCGCAATAATGGCGAACAGGACTTACCGGGACTTGTCGCATTTGTTACAGGAACAAACGACGTGACTGCTACCGACCTCACCTGGAATGAGCCAGATGGTGAGTTGACCGAGGGAGAACATCCTGTTGCTTATGAGGCAGAGGAGTTTCACTCGCAACCCTCCTCAATTCGCACGAGGCATAAGAATAATTAGTGCAATGTTCACCGCCTGCATGAAGCGAAGTTCCCGGAATTGGCGATAGATTTTCTGACCATCTACTGTATGCAATGTCCAAGTTGACGCAACCCTCGATGTTTAGTACAATGCCGTAGTTATGATCTATGCCCTGACCGGTGCGACCGGCTCGTTCGGCTCGTCGCTCGCTAGATACTTGTTAGCAAACACCCTCGACTCTCTTCGCCTCATCTCGCGCGATGAACACAAGCAGGTTGCGTTGATGGCGGAGATACCTCCCTCCTCTCGCGTCTCCTACGTCCTCTGTGACATACGCGACCTCGAACGGCTCAAGATAGCCTTCCACAATGTTGATGTAGTAGTTCACGCGGCGGCTTTGAAAATTGTCCCCACCGGTGAGTTGCACACCGCCGAGATGGTATCCATCAACGTCCTCGGTACACAGAGCGTCATCCAAGCGGCCATTGCCAACTACGTGCCACGCTCGCTCCTTGTGTCATCTGACAAATGTTGCCAGCCAATGAACAGGTATGGCGCAACGAAGATGCTTAGTGAAGGCTTGTTAATCAATGCGAACATCCTCGGTGTATCCTACAACTCGCGCTTCTCCTGCATTCGCGGGGGCAACGTCTGGGGTAGCCGAGGATCAGTCGTAGAACGCTGGCACAATTCAGACGTACTATCCGTTACGCAACCCACTGCCACACGCTTTCATCTCCCGATGAATTACTGGCTAGACTTCGCCTGTCACGCCATTGACGATATGCGCGGCGGCGAGGTCTACGTGCCGAAGTGTAGCGCGTGGAACTTGTACGATCTTGCCATTGCGTTTACCGAGGTATTCCCTGACAAGCGGTTTACTAATATCCCACCCCGCTTTGGGGATCGCTCTCATGAGTTTCTTATCTCCGACTACGAAGCCTCTCATACTGTAGACTTAGAATGGTCGTATGTGGTCGAGCCAAACCATGAGATACGCGGCGTGTGGAACTATGAACCGCGAGATGGCGCGAGACTCGACCATGCCATATCAAGCGATATGGTACAGAGGCTTACACGAGACGAATTGAAGGAACTAATACGCAAGTGATCAGAAAACTCCAAGTCGTGCTGAAAGCCATAGTGATGGCCCTGTTCTGGATCATTTTCATTACGCTTGTCGTATCGTTGATGTACGCTATCTCGCGTGCGGGAGGATGAAAATGGAATATCCTAAGATAGAAACTCTTTACGACCGTGATGAAAGAACTCATGCTGTTATCCCGTCACAACTACGTCTTCCAGAATTTGCGCTTGTCAACCAATGGCATCTCACAGAAAAGATGGATGGTACTAACATCCGTATCATGTGGCTAAGGGATGAACAATTCAACAGACGGCTTGTATTTGGCGGTCGAACCGATAGTGCTCAAATTCCCTCCACATTGATCAACTACTTGAACAGTACCTTTACACCAGAGTTGATGTCTCAAGTTTTCGAGACCGCTGGAGAAAATGACGTGATTCTGTTTGGCGAGGGATACGGAGAGAAAATACAAAAGGGTGGTGGAGCGTATCGCAAGGGAGTGTCATTCAGATTATTTGATGTGCTGGTAGGTCGTTGGTGGTTGGAACAGGACGCACTGGTGGACATTGCCAACAAATTGAACATTCTCACCGTGCCGCTTGTGTCTGTCGTAGATTATCTCCCTCGGTCTTTGGACGATCTGGAGCGACTTATCGTAGACAGTTTTGTTGCAACACAAGACGGTGGCACTGGTTGTCGTGCTGAGGGAATTGTGGCACGTACTGTACCAATACTATTCAACCGATATGGAAATCGCCTGATGTGGAAACTCAAATATAGGGACTTCAAATGAACTACTCACCCTATTTGTACAACTACCCCGTCAAGTTCTCGCCTCTGCGCTATCCACCGTCATTTGCGTTGAGACTGTTGCTTGCACTGAGGAACATCATCTTCGTGACAGTGATCGTGTTTGGTATGGCATGTGCATTGTTTGGCATATATGCGGGAGGAGGTTAACACAATGCGCATCGGCACGCACACCATCGGCTACGGCCAGCCTACCTTTGTCATCGCGGAAATGTGCAGTAACATTCTCTCGCACATGAATATCACCTCGGACGATCTTGAACTCTGCATTCGTGACGTTGCGCTATCTGGCGCACAGGCCGCAAAAATACAGTTGTTCAGGCATACACACTTTCCTGAGAGTGAGTGGGAGCAGAAGAAGCGTGTTGAATTCCCGCGTGACTGGTTTCAACACTTCGTTGAGTTGTGCCATGAATATGGACTCGTGGCAGGCGCAAGCGTGTTCGATGAAGAGGCGGTACACTTGTGCGAGGACACGGGTGCAGACTTCCTCAAACTTGCCACACGCGAATTTGGCAATGACGCGTTGCAAAGCATGTGCGATCTCTCCCCGCTTCCTGTGCTTCAGTCATTTGATACCACAAAGTACATCATGCCACCAGTTCCTCCACGCAATAGGATATACCTTTCTTGTATGCCTGAATATCCAGCCATTACCCCTCGTATTCCACCAACTATGGACTTGAAACATGACTGGGGATGGAGCAGTCATTCTCCTGACTGGTTGGACGTTTGCCTAGCCGTTTCTCGTGGCGCGTGCGCTATCGAAAAGCATATCAAGTTTCACAATGACGATCCTGAAGCAGGCTGGTCGCTCATGCCGCAGGACTTCAAACGCATGGTCGAGGATATTCGCAGAGTGGAGCAGATGCGGTGACATTATGAAAATTCCCAACTCAAATGATATGATATATGTTATGTCACTTTGGGCGAATCGTAATTTCGATGTGAAGTCTGGTTGTTTACCAGTTGTTGGCGAGGGGGGAATATATCAAACTATTCCGATTAGAACAAGCAAGAGAGACACAAAATGAATGCCCAACTTCACGACCATATGATCAAGGTGCTTGATAAATACACGCCCGTGTATTTATGCGAGGGGAATTTCACCGTTTGCCTGTTAGTATTAGATGTCAAAAGCATAGGTTCTGTTCCCTTTGGTATTACCAAGCGCAACCCCAACTGCGATGAATTCCTGCCTGAGCGCGGGCGGGAGATCGCGCTGGCGAGGGCGACAAAGAAGTTGATGGAGAAAAAGGTGAATGGGAAACGCAGGAAATGATCGGTCGCATTCTACGACGAATTAGCAACACCCTGCGTGCCGTGTTCCTATTCCTGCTTATACAGTGGTTGATATGGAGAGAGAAGAGATAAACGCAGAAACCATTGGGGGTATTGTTGTTTTTCTCCTAATTCTCTCTATTAACATATACTCTTTCTATAGAGCATTTTCACAGGAAGACATATATGTAAACTTGATGTGGGGACAATGAGCGATTCTTTTCAATTTGTCTGTTGCTGTAATCATGTTCATTGTTACAACAATTGTTCTTCTAGGGAGAATGAAATGAGTGCAATAGTCATTGGCGGAAGTAGCACGCAGTCACGCGGCAAGCGACCAGGCAAACCCTGTTGCACCACTCGTTGTTCTGGTGCATATGAATGGCTTGAAGATGGTCGTAGGATACTCAGTTGGCCTATGGGACAGTTTGGGCCGTTGCTTGGGTATCCATCGTATACCAACTCACTAACAGCAGAATTGATTGATCATCTCATAGGGCATATGTCCACTGGCAAAGTCTCACTTGGTTCATACGCGCCTGTGCTAGAGCAACAGTTGGCCGATAAACTTGCCTCGCTTTATGCACCCTACTTACGCTCACCTGACATCGGCATTCGCTTCTTCTCCAATGGCACAGACGCATGTCAAGCCGCTGTTGCGTTAGCACGCTACGCAACGGTACGCGAGGCATTCGTCAGTGTTGGCTATCACGGTGGATCATCGCCGGTGTTCGCCTTCAAACCACAAAATAAGGGTGTGCTTTATGCAAATGCGGAGGCGCGTTTTGACATACCATTTGAAGGTATGTCATTGGACGCAATGGAGAAAACTGGTGAAGGCATAGCCTGTGCAATCGTTGAAGTACCATCTGTTGAGAATGAACACGATGCTGCTGATGGGTTGTATAACATTGCTCATTACTATCGGCAAAAAGGTGCATATTTCATTCTTGATGACATTGTAACTGGTTTTCGCTACGCACCTGCTGGCGCGCTGGAATACTACTCACGCATGAATTATTTACCGGGACAAGGTGCAGGCCGATTGGTGGAATGGACTCGGAATATCCAAGCCGATTTCATCTGCCTCGGCAAGGCACTCTCGACCTACGGCAAAGTTGCCGCCCTGCTCGGCCCTGTTGATGTAATGCAGGCATTGACAGACGAGGTATTCGCCTCATTCACCTACAACGATCACCCGCTAGGGTTTGCCGATGCACTGTGGACGCTTGAGCAGTACGAGAAGCATAACGCAGAACTTTACGGTGGTTTATCCAATGATGGCATTGTGCATGTCGGGTCTAAGTTGAAAGTAGAACTCGACCATTTGTTTAGCAAATACAGTTTCCCTGCCAAGTGCATTGGTCGTCCCTCGCGCTCGGCCATTGTCCCCACCAATGACTATCCCGAAACACGCAATGCCATACGTCAATGGCAGAATTTCATGGTTGACGACTACGATATTCTCTTACACCAACCACAGTTTGCGACTCTTTCACATACACTTGAGGATGTGGATAAGACACTTGAGGCAACCGAGACGGTGTTGCAACTGATGGGGTACAGGAATGGCTAATTTGTCACAAGCAGTAGTCTGTCCGAGTTGTGCTGTTGACCTACCCATGGACAATGATGGCTGTCCTAATTGTGGTTATAAATGGCCGTTTGGTGATGCAGAAGACGCGCCATTTCGCATTCCCCCTCTGCTAGAGTTGATACAACAAGATCGTCGTATGGATGATGTGTCAACCAAATTCTTGCTCAGAGTATACTGTGCGGGAGAGCGAGCAGGAATGAAGGAAGCAAAAGAAGAGGTGGCACTATGGGGATGAAGCACATCTAATGAGCATACTTGCACACTTCAAAACAGTCTGTGATAACTGTGGTCTGACTATTGAACGGGATGTTCCCCTCAATAGTAAAACTGCTCAAGATATTATGGAGGAGGAGGATCACGGAAGTGGAATGAACAGTCGGAGTTATGCTACTGATATGTGGTCGTGGGCTATTCCCGATGGTTGGATACAAGTTCCATTTGACGAAGTGACAAAACGGCAGTATCTCTTTTTTCATAGTGATGAATGTTATAGTTCTTGGCTAAGAGGACAGGGACGCGAAGCAGAGGTATTAGAGTGGATAGCATGAAGCACATCTTCGTTGGTGCAGGCTCGATAGGCCAGCGGCACATGGCTAATCTTCGCGCGCTTCAACCCGATGCGGAGATCATCATCATTGATCTTATTGCGTCAGAGGCAGACTACCCCTACCCCGAAAAGGCCAAAGACCTGTTTGCGGGTAACGTGGTGTACATCTGCTCGCCAACCGAGTTGCATTACCATCACTTCGCTTTAGCCATAGACTGTGGCGCATATGCTATCTTCATGGAGAAGCCTTTGTTTGACAAAAAGCGTGCATCGTTCCTACAAACTAAAACACTACCGCGCATAGCAGTGGGTTATCAATATCGCTATCACCCCCTCTTCCGTCATATCAAAGAAACACTAGTCGAGCGTCTTATCTACCTGCATATTTACGGGAGCGAGAGCATTTATCAGAAGTATGGCGTGACGCCTCTTGAAACAATGCTCTCTCACAGCATTGACCTTGCGCTATGGATATGCGGGAATGCTAAGGCCTCAACGATTAACGATGGTGGCATTGCAGCAATGGTAGCCATGCGTCATACCAGTGACATAACCTCATTCCTCCATGCAGACATGGCCTCCTCATTTCGCGTGGCGACTTGCACGGCATTGTTACGCACCGAGGATACACGAGTTGTTATTGACAAAGACGACTCGCTCATTGTTCAAGGTGGCATGGAGCAGTATCACTCATTCATTGAACCTGACAACCAAATGTACATAGACGAGATGCAGGCATGGTTGCATTATTTGGACACAGGGGAGAGTGGTGACTTATGTACATTTCCTGAAGCACTACAAGTCCAAAAAGTGATGTTGGGAAAATGAGGTCAGGTGCGGTATGGTAAAGTGTGGTCAGGTGAGGTATGGCATGGTAAGATGGGATAAGGTAAGGTAGGGTAAGGAGATTTTCATCTAATGAATAAGAAGTCCATCGCCGTCTTCGTCACAGGTGACCGTTCTGCTGGACTTGGGCATATCAAGCGCGAGATCGTCCTCGGCAAAGTTCTCGCCAAACGCGGTCACGAGATAGTCTATCTCACTCTCAATAACACTGTAGGTTATGACATACTCGTTGATACGTTTAGTGACTGGCGCAACGTAGCCGTCTATGGAGTAAACAGCGTTGATGGCGGTGGCGGTTATCGTGGCATACACAACTACTTTCGTGTTCTCAAACCCGATGTTGCCATTGCCGATGTCGAGCACGGGCCAGAACCTTCCACACTTAGACAGATGCGGAAACATGCTGGCAAAGTGGTTATCATTGGTGGCGTGGGTTATGCCTTGAGCAATGTTAGTCAAAGGGTAGTTGATGCCTGCGTTGACCTGCACATTGAACAAGCAATGGAGATCAACATTGGCACGCCAATTGCTAAGAACTTGCTCTACGGCCCAGAGTATCTTGTGCTGTCTGAGATATATGCAAACCTGCGGCAGGCATATGCCGAACGTGAGCATCTCGGTACATTGGTGAGTATGGGAGGCAGTGATCCCCACAATTTATCAGCGACTATCGCCAACTTCTGTGGTCAGGACAACACAAGTTACGCTCATCCAGTGCGTGTTGTCTACGGACAAGCCTCTAAATGGCTAGACGAGGTACACAAGGAAATAGAGATAATTCACAAGCCTACCTCCCTTGCGCCGCACATGCTGGCGTCCAATATGCTTGTGACGGCACTGGGTATGACGGTGTACGAGGCGCTATGCTTAGGCTTACCCGTTGCCTGCACTGGTTGGAGCGAGGATCATTGTGAAACGGCCAAACGAATGAGAGGTTTGCTTACCCTCATCGGCATATGGGATGATATTGATTACGGCCAGTTGCTTATCTTCCTCGGCATGGGAAAAGATAAAGAACTCTGGCGCGAGGTAAGCGAACGAGGCAAGGAACTCGTTGACGGTCGCGGGGCAGAGAGAGTAGCGGAGGCAATATGCACGACGTAAAGAACATTACCTATTCGTTCCTGTTTCTCGTTGATGAACACGGCTGTCTGCTCATTGTGGGACTTGACGATCTTCATGCGTTTAGTAAAGACTGTAATAAAGACCCCTATCAACTGTTTGACGGGCCAATAGACACAACGCACATCACACATCTTGTTTACATGAAACCAGAGGAGGCGGAAGAGGCAATTAGCGATCTCTTGGACAAGATAAAAAGTGGCAAGGCGTACAATGTTGTCATTCCCGCCTATCTCCAAGCAGATGTAATAGCGGCACGCGAAACGGGTGAATTGCCTCCGGGGTGGTATCCAGTGAGTGAGCAAGAGGGGTAGCGGAGGCCACATGCCAACTAAGATAGAATTATCAAAAAAGATCGTTGTTCTCATTGATGCGATCCGCGAGATACAAAGGCTTATTGATGATATACCCTCTGGTGTTGATTACGAGGCGGATCCTCTAGATGATAGTCCAGAAAGCATGGACTCGCACATCGCTGGTCTGATCTGGAAGAAGTGTCAAGAGGCATTAGGAGAGGTGGATGTCTAACCACTCTGGAAAACTTGTAGCCACAAAGGATAACCTATGTGCGATACAGTGTGATGTTTGTTGTTTCAAACATCTTGATCCCATACCCGATACCTCTATCTACCCAAGCGGTATTTACCACAGCACAATGAAGCCTACTATGCGAGATGACTATGAACGAGACCTGGCGTGGCATCAAGCCATACATCGAGACTGGCTGGTATTGTGTGAGTCTCATTTGCCTAATCATCGCTTACTCGATGTGGGTTGTGGCACGGGTCACTTTCTCAACTCTGCTCAGACGTTTGGCTTGGACGCAACGGGGGTAGAACCAGACTACGATTTGGCACATTCTGACCCGCGCGTGGCATGGTGCGAGTATGCTGACTACTCTGGCACAGACTACGGTATACTCTCAGCACATTGGGTGATGGAGCACCTTGCCGACCCTACTCACTTTTTGCAGTGGTGCTATAAGCGACTAGCAACGAATGGTGTGTTGCTTATTACCATTCCCAATGACTTCTCCAGTATGCAGTTTCGTGCAATGGAAAAGATCAATAGACCATACTACTGGCTAGACAAGACGCATATCAATTACTGGTCAGACGACTTCACCTCATTTCTCTGGAAGAATGGCTTTCGTTGCTTTGACGCTTATGGCTCGTGGCAACCAGAGCAATACTTGATGGACGGTCTGAATTATCTTGACGATCCCACACTTGGTTGTCAGTTGCATCAGCAACGTATAGCACACGACTTGGAAACAGGTGATAAGTACCGTCGCGCTAAGTATCAACTGTGGGGCTGGCATAGTTGGGGACGGGACATTAGTTATATGGCGGTGAAAGTATGAACGCACTCATCATAGGTGGCAGTAGAGGAATTGGCAAAGCCACAGCCGACTTGCTTACCTCCCTCAACTGGAACGTCGTCGCCTACGGTCGCCAGCAATTCAACGTAGTTGCGCTTGGCAACCGACACACTTATAACCTCCGTCACGATGCTGATGAAATAGGCGGGTACGATGCGTTTATCTACTGTGCAGGCGACATAAAACTCGGTGGACTAGACGCATTTCGCTTTCCTCTCACCTTCTACAACATTATCACTCAATGGGGATGGCAGATACTTAGAGATGGCTGTAAGATCGTCGTCGTGTCAAGTGTGGCAGTGGAGAGACCATCTACGGTAAACCCACACTATGCCGCTGCCAAGTGCGCGATGGAGCATTACGCTAAGACATTAGCAGATGACTTTGCCGTTGAGAGACGAGGCTGGACAATTGAGATCATACGCTTTGACTTAGTAATGACTGATATGCTTCGTCAACTGCCAGAGAGTCACTATGCCGGTAAAGAGGTGATGCCAGTGGAAGTAGCGGCACAGAGGATCGTAACGTTGATCGATCCGGGTTGGATGTGGGTGAAGGAATAATCAAAATGAAAGCATTTGATCTGACAGGGAAAAAGATTGGAAGACTTGCCATTATAAGAAAATCAGATGTCAGGCATAATGGGCAAGTAGGGAGGGGTATGTCACAATGAATGGAGTTGAGTGGATAGCACGCGAGATAAAGAGTGTAGGTGCAAGATTGTGGTGTTATCCCGGAGGAACGATCTACCCTCTGCTTGATGCGGCACATTGCATTGACCTAGAAGTAATAACTACTAGATCGGAACACGGAGCAATGTTTTGTGCTATTGGAGCATATAAGGCGACGAAAAATCCCCAATTTGTTTGTGTAACCAGCGGACCCGGTATGACTAATGCCATTACGGGAATAGCAGATAGTTACTATGATTCATGCGCTATTGTTGTATTGAGTGGTCAGGTTGGGTCTAACAACCTCGCTTCTCGTTCAGAAGTTAGGCAAAGAGCCTTTCAGGAAGTTCCAGCAATAGAATTGTCTAAGCCAATTACCAAAGCCTCGTTCGGTGACTACGTTGGACGCAATGGCGATAGGTTGGTACAAGACTTTATTGATGCCTTGTCTATTGCACAGTCGGGACGCAATGGGCCAGTTCTAATAGATATGCCAATGGACATCCAAAGGCGTGAGGTAGACCCCAATGGGGAATACCTTGATAAGCACGTGCGGCACGATCCACATCCATCATACGAGTCTTTTGTTGAACTGTCTGGCCTACTCACCAGCGCGGAACGACCCGTCTTTCTCATTGGCGCTGGCTGTCGTGCGAGCGTTGAACAGTTACGCTCGCTGGTGGAAAGGCTGGGCATTTCCTGTGTCGCCTCCCTTCCCGCAGTAGGACTTGTGCCAACCAGCTCTCCATTCTACTTCGGCATGGTGGGACATACTGGTATGCCTTGTGCTAATTGGGTTGTTCAGCATAGTGACTTGGTTGTGGCTCTTGGCGCACGACTTGACGTGAGGCAAACAGGCACAGAAGTTGAGGCGTGGGCAAAGGACAAGAAGATCGTGCGAGTGGATATTGACCAAGCGGAGTTAGACCAAAGCCGTGTACGTTGTGACTTAGCAATACACTCTACTTGTGAAGAGGTACTTGCGTATCTCAATGAAGACCTCGTTGGCTCGGACTGGTACGAGAACTGGTCAACAACCTGCGGTGAGAAGTTCTACGATATGCAACCGCCCGACTCGCAATTTGCACGAGTGATAGGAGAGATAGATGAACAATATGTGGGAGACACCATATTCGTATCGGGAGTGGGAAGTCATCAGCAACACGCGGCTCGTCACCTTACATTGGATTATCCGAAACGCCAGTTTGTTACATCGGCTGGACACGGTTGCATGGGTGCAGGACTACCGATGGCTATTGGGATTGCCATTGCTACAGGCAAAAAAGTTGTCCTTATTGATGGAGATGGGTCATTCCAACTCTCCCTCAACGAACTCGGCACTCTAGCCGAATACTACCCTCGCTGTGACTTGCATATACACATACTTGATAATAGCAATGGGGGAATTGTAAGCCAGTTCGCTCGACTCAACGGATACGACCCGCGTGAGACAACGTGGCACAACCCTGACTTTGAGGCTATTGCCAAAGCCTATGGTCTCTCGCTTACGGTTCACAAGATTGAGGAAGAAGGCGTTTGGCCTATACTTGAGGGTGGCAAAACGGCAGATGATATGACATGGCCTAAAACTGGAGGTCGCGCATGATAACTGTAGGAAAGAAAACTCAGGTGCTATGTCCGTATTGTAACGGAGTGTTTAGTAATTATGAGTATTCGGGGCATATACTCACAATTGCTACTGGTCAAAGGACTCTTGAGACATGCTTAGAAGCCTATGCTGATTTCATTCATGCAAATGTCAGAAGCGAATGGAAGAATGCTTATCAGTCTATGTACCCCTCGTCCATTGGAAAGATTTTCAACAAATGACTTGGCCGAAGAAGGGGAAACTATAAATGGGTCTTCAACTCCCTTCTCCTCGTTACATTCATCCCGATTTTTGGGAACTGGAACGTTTCCTCGGCCCTAGTTTCCAATTGAACTGGTGCAATGCGCTGGATGAAAAGGGACACGAGGAGTCTCAAAAGTATCCGAGTAATGAGGATTTCCTACGCAACAGTTTGATCTTTGTCTATCAGTCTATCGGCTTGTCAGCAGCGGGGATACATAGGCCATACCTTGCCGAATTGCTCAAGGCAACCGCTGACCGATGTCCGTGTTCGGTGATAGACTATGGTTCTGGCGGTGGACAAGACGGCCTCGCCCTGCACACACTTGGATACAAGGTGTCGTTTGCGGACATACACTCTTTCTCGCTCATGTTCCTCTTGTGGCGACTCAAGGAACGGCGACTTGATCTGCCAGTGTATATGCTTGACTTCAGCGAGGAGATACCCAAGCATGATATTGCCATTTGCTTTGACGTAGTAGAACACCTTGCGCCAGACGAGCAATTGCGCTTGTTTCATAGACTAATGGACGTTGCCAACTGTGCATTCGTCAACCTCATACGTGGCGATGGGAGTGAGTTGAACGGCCTACATTTTGCCGTTGACGCAGAGCATTTGACGAAGTACATTGGCGATCACTGGAAGGTGTGGCATAAGGACTACTACCCCGATGATAGGGGAGGGTACAAGCAGAGGTTGATCGTGTTTGGCGACACGCTGGAGATGGCAGAGGGCTAAAGCATGTTCACCTTGCACAACGGGAGTTGTCCATGAAGACAGAAAGGACGAAGCGACATGTTCCTGCATTTTCCAACGGAATATACGCAAGGGGTGTTTGGGAAATTGGGCAGATAATAGACTCTCTTGATAAATTTTGTGAAGACCCAAATATGCAAATCTTTACCGACTATCTTTTCAGTAAAGCACAAGAATTACACGATATGGGAAAAGGGGCGTCAGATAAAGAACGGGCCAAGTATCTCAAAGAACGAATGATAGATGAGCCTCGTACATGCTTTTGCGAAGAGATGGGTATAAATGTAGTGAGGGATTTAGGAAGAGACAAGTATATATGGAGGGAATGGGTGGAAATTATAGATGCATTTTACGGTTATTATTATTGGTATCAGTGTTCCAGGTGTGGAAAACAGTATTCAGATCGCATGAGTCCAAAATCATGACCGCTAACCTTCTCTGCCTCGGCGGGGGTGTTGAGTCCCTCCCCATCATCCAGTACGTTCGCAATGCTGGCTATCGGCCTGTCATCTTCGACCGCAACCCTCACTGTGCCGCTGCTGAGTGGGTGAAGCAAACTGTCTACGATCATCGTCATCGTTATATCTCCCGTCGCGTTCCTCAGCCTGATGAAAGTAGGCGCGATCCAGCCATCTTCGTTGAGGCTGACTGCTACAGTGCGCAAGCATCGCTTATCGCTTTCCAGTGGCGCACTAACCAAAGACAAGAGGACATACGCACATTCCTCAGTCCACTGGAGATTGCCGGTGTACTGTGCTGTGCTATTGACGCGCCAGAAGTACAGGCACGACTGGCCGAACGTCTCCGCTGTTCTACCATTGGCGAGAAAGCCGCCTCCTACGGTGCGAATAAACTCTACCAAGTTCGTTGCCTAGCCGAGGCGAACATTCTCGTGCCTGATACAATAGTAGTCAACCCCGAAATGGAATGGAATGAGGTATGCGAATACGATATTGTAAAGCCAGTAGACTCGCGCGGTGCACGTGGTGTACGCTACTACAACGCGCACGACTACCGCAAGGCGTTTGTCGAAGCCTTATCCTACTCTCCTAAGCAGCGTATGATCATCGCGCAGAAGTTCGTCGATGGGATGCAACTCTCAACTGAATCAGTTGTGTACAATGGTCAAGTCATTATGACCGCCATTGCACAGCGCAACTACGACAATACTCTAGGGGAGTATGCACCGTATATCATTGAGGATGGTAGCAACTCACCGATACAGTTTGAGAATGAGAATACCTACAAGGGTATCATCACCGCAATTGAACACGCTTGCTCGGTACTCGGTTGGAACAATTGTACGGTGAAGGGTGATATTATTGTGCATCCAACTGGCACGGTGTACATCGTCGAGTTAGCACCGCGTTTGTCAGGAGGCTACTTCGCCAGTCATATAATTCCATTGGCCTACGGGTGGGATATACTAGGCGATGCAGTGTCATTAGCCGTAGGCAAACCGCCAGAACTCAAACTTACTCGTGAGACTCGCCACGTCTGCCAGCGGTTCATTTTCCAGAAGCCGGAGTGGATAGGCAAACGTATAACCTACATTCCTCAAGAATCTGACTTGGACTTCTCCGGTAGACACATTGCGGACACAGGCGCAACAATGCCATTCGGCGTCGAACTATTACGCTGGAACTATAACATTGGCGATATACTCAAGCCTATCAAGTCACACCCCGATCGATTAGGCATGGTGCTGACAGTGGGTAGCACGGAGGCCGAGGCCGAGAGTCTAGCAAAGGATACAATTGCCTACTTACACGAGGAGATAAAGGTTGAATAAACTCAACTGTGCCGCCGTCATCTGTGTGCGTATGTATTTTATGATGTGGTATGGTTTGGTTGGGTCGGGTGAGGCGTGGTAGGGTACGGTCGGGTTCGGTATGGCATGGCGAGGCAAGGCGAGGATATGGAAAAACTCAACGTAGCCGCTGTCATAGCAGTTCGCATGAGTTCCCAGAGACTTCCTGGAAAGCCTCTGGTTAGTTATCATCCATCTGGCAAGAATAATTTGGCTTGTCTTACAGAGCGTGTCTTATCAAGTCGTCATAATCAAACCATCATCATTGCCACCTCAACTGACAAGACAGACGATCCTATCGCAACGTGGGTACAGAAGACTCCCGCACCCGACTGGTATGATCGTAGTGGCACAGGACACTTCGCACTCTATCGAGGCGACTTGGAGAATGTGGTCAAGCGGTTTGACAGCGCACTACAAACGCACGCGCCAAACACCGACTATGTATGGCGCGTGATGGCCGACTGTCCTCTCGTTGATGTCGGCCTACTCGACTGGCGTTTGGACATCCTCTCGCGCAACAAAGCAGATATGCTCACTATTCTCCCGCCAGAGCCAACCTACGCAGCACAAGCAAGCGTCTGGTCACGCGATGCGTGGGACTATTGCGCCAAGATGAGCAGTGGCTCGTTGCTACAGCACCCCGGCGAGTACCTGTGCGAGAACCATGCACAGTTCAAAACACTGCATGAGATCGGCCCAGAGAATGTCTACTATCAAAACATTCGCACCGAACTGGACACACCAGAGGACTTAGAATTCTTTCGCAAGGTTTGGAGTGAGGGAATACACATCCATGACCTACCGGCACACGCACCCGATACTTACAAAACGCTGGAATGGCTTTCATCTCGACCTGACATTGTAAATATCAACGCACACATTGAGGAGAAAACTAAAAGCACACACCTGCACGGCCACCATCGCGCAAGGAGATATGTGTGCAAGGAGTGTGATACAGTATTGGCTCATAAAGTGAATGACAGGTTGGATATTGCTTGTCCCAAGTGCGGGACGGTAAGACAATTCTATGTCTAACGATGATACAAGCATGTGCGATTTTTTTCTTGGAAAGCAGAGGATAAAAGACTATGCCTAATGGACGTCATTCTGTTGGCCCAGACAATTCTGGTTACTATGACACGCCTCAGTATACTCATTGTGCTGATCCAGCACCAGAACAAGAAAAGTGTACTCCCGAATGCCGGTGTGCTAAAGCGGAAAAACATACGGGAGATCATGAATGTTTCTACTGCTGGCAAACATGGAACGATGATGGAAAGATAACCAAGATCAGAGAGAGAATTGGCTGGCTATATCATGAACGAAACAAATCACTGTTGGATAGGGTTGTGGAAGCCGCAAGAGCCACACAGGGAAAGCGCGATGATGAAACTTCTTCTGGGAGAGGACATTCCTATTGGTGGGGAGATGCATTCATAGAATGAGACAGTTCTATGTCTAATGATACCAACCCTAGTATCACCTTCTTTCGTCTCGACTGTCCCTCGTGCGAGGCACGTTACGCCTTGCGTGTGGACATAGCAACCGGCTGTTGGTACTATTACAATGCACGCTATGTTCCACAACATCCACCGATGTACACTATTGCAGGTACGCCAACACAGTGTCCTAACCCTCACTGTAACAACAGGGAAATGGAGATCAAATCAACACTGGCAGTGGTGACCAGCGAGGGACACTGGCTATACTTGGACAAGGCGATGGGGGTGGGATGAGTGGTGTATGTCAGGCAGATGCGAGGCATATACCTTTGGCAAGCGGAATAGCCGATCTGGTAATCATTGACCCACCGTATGCCATTCTCAAATACGAGTCTCTGACTCGTGGTATGGCAAAGCCCATCACGCGCTACATGGAATGGGACAACTTGACTACCAGAGAATGGTATTGGCTCATTCGGGATTCTATGCGTGAGGTCTATCGGGTATGTCGGGATGGAGCAACAGTGTATTGCTTCTGCGCCGGGGAGTTTATGATGCTCGTCCGCATTGCTGGGGAGAGAACCGGGTTTCTCTGGCATCTGCCAAACTACTGGCATAAGACGAATCCCGCGCCCAAGATTTATCTCACTACGCCCCAATCATCTGTTGAGGTTTTCGGCATGTTCACGAGAGGCAAGGGCCAGACTTTCAACGCCGAGAATGGTGGCCTGTGCCACAACTTCTTTGAATATCCAATGCCAACCGGTAATAGCCGTGTTCATCAGACACAGAAACCACTCCAACTAATGATCGATCTCATTGAGCGTAGTAGTAACCGAGGCGATCTAGTTGTGGATACTTTCTGTGGTAGTGGTGTAACTGGCAAGGCGGCACACATGACTGGCAGACGTTACTTCTGTTCCGATCTCAACTTTGCCTACATCCGTGATATGGCCTCGTTCAAAATTGAGAACCGCGCTAGTGCGAAAGCCGTAGCCGACCTACCGCTGTTTGCCAATATGGTATAATTCTCACGCGCCGATCTCCCCGTCGGCTCTCACTCACCCGTTGCGCGAGTGTGTCAGTCTGTACTTTACTGACTACTCGCGCTTTTGTTTTACACAGGAACAACTATAGTATGGCAACATCTACAACGGACGGACAGGAATACGAATACCCAGTGGTAGTTATATGTCCCTATTGCCAATTGAATACAGCAGGACAACACCAATGGGGTTGTCCAAATAGGAAATCCTCTATCTCCTATTATTACCGTTCATTGTCTTCCGCAAATATCATTATCAGGGTTGAAGATTTGTCCAGCAAAAAACAACTGTGGAGATTCTAGGATAATGTCTGTTACTCACACCAAGCGAGTGCGCGGCGGCCTGCTAGTCTCCTCCCCTAGCGATAGCACAACCGCTATTGCCATTCACCCTGAGAACCTCCCTGCCGAACAAGAGTTACAGTCTGCCGATCTCAAACTGTTGATGGATACCGCCGTCAACGAGGATGACTGGATCGACATCTTCCGCAAGGCAAAGGAGATGGCTTTGAGCGGAGGCCCAACAGGTGTGAAGGCAATGGAGTTTCTTGCCAAGTATCGTTGGGGACTCCCCCCGCAGATGCTTGGACTTGCGGTAGAGCAGTCGAAGATCACCATTGTTGAAGTAGTGCGACCGGAGAAACAAGTTGTACAAGCAGCACAAGTCATTGACAACGGGCCAGCCGAAAATATAGATGAATCGCTCAGGCCAGTAGAGGAAACAAGTGAACCGCTCTGATAACGTTGTTGCGTCCGATCTGTTCTACGTTGATCCCGCGACCGGTAAAGCACAATTGCATCTACATCCCGGTCAGGTGCAAATGTGGGATAGCGACAAGAGGTTTGTGGTTGTGCTGGCGGGCACGCAATCAGGTAAGACATCCAGTGGCCCTTGGTGGTTGTATCGAGAGATACAACGGCGCGGGTCAGGAGACTATCTAGCCGTCACGTCTACCTATCCCCTTTTGCGTCTCAAGATGTTACCGGAGTTCATTCGCATATTCTATACTACACTGAAACTTGGCCGCTGGTGGGCCGCTGACAAGATATTTGAACTGGCTGATCCCAAGACAGGCAAGTGCGCCGAACGCTCGACCGATCCGATGTGGGGACGGGTGATCTTCGGCAGCGCAAAGAACGCTGAGTCTCTTGAAAGCACAACGGCAAAAGCCGCGTGGCTGGACGAGGTGGGAATGGATAGTTTTCGCATTGACGCATGGGAAGCGGTACTCAGGCGTCTAAGTCTTGCGCGTGGTCGTTGCTTGTTAACCAGCACGCTCTATAACCTCGGATGGATAAAACACGAGTTGTACGATCCGACAATGAGCGGGATGCGGAGCGATGTAGACATTATCCAGTTCAAGAGCATTGATAATCCTGCTTTTCCCCTTGACGAGTTCTATCGTGCCAAACGTGACTTGCCGGCGTGGAAATTCAAGATGATGTACGAGGGCGAGTACGCACGACCGGCGGGCATGATCTACGATGCCTTTGACGAGGAAGCCTGTGTTATTCCACCTCGTGAAATTCCCGGTGACTGGACACTCTACATTGGTGTAGACTTCGGCGGTGTTCACATGGCCGCATTGTTCATAGCCGAAGACCCGGCCACTGGCGATCTTTACTACTTCAATGAATACCTCATGGGGGGCAAGTCTATCAAACAGCACGCGGAGAACTTTCGCAAGATCGTAGGCAACCGGCCTCTATTGTGGGTAGGCGGTGCGAGGCCGGAGGAGCAATGGCGACAGGAATTTCAAGAGGCGGGCATACCCATGAGCGCGCCGCCGATCAATGATGTAGAAGTAGGCATTGCGCGTGTCTACGCCTATCACAAGCAGAATAAGATATTCGTGTTCAACACACTCAAGAAGTACCTTGACGAAAAAGGCTCATACGCACGCAAATTAGACGAACACAACAACCCGATTGAGGATATTGAGGACAAGCATTCGTATCACATGATGGACGCAGAACGTGTCATCGTAAGCGCGATCTTCAATATGCGAAACCGTGTGGACGCAAGCATATTACCTTTGCTGGCGGAGGCTAATAGAAGCCGTTGGGATGGAGGACGCCTATGGTCGAACCTCAGCACACACCGCGAAAGTCGCTGGCAGAGAGGCGGAAGGTACTAATGCACTGGCTGTTAGAGCAACACCTTGCTCACTCCCAATACGGGTTCGTCGAGTGGCGCGAGTGCGAAAGTTGCCATAACCCGTATACTACTTGGCGGTCTAGCATTGAGCATATTTGTTTGACTTGTCAAGAACGAGAACAACGGAAGAAACAACGAGGTGAGTCATTTGCCTCCCGCATACGACGGGAACTAGAACTCATCTGGAAGTTATGCGGGAGATAACCAATGCGTAAGAACAACCGCCAACCGGCCATACTCGAAGCACTAGACAAAGGGGGCGATCCCCCTATCATCGCACAGGACTTTAGCGTAACGCCAAGTTACGTTTACCGACTCGACAAACAAAGGCGCAACCGCAAGCGCAGCGCGGATATAATGGCTGATGGCATTCCCGGCGCGCCTATCATCAAACCAATAGGCGACTTGTTCACACAACGCTCGGTCTCCGCGCTTATTCGACACGGTGGGGATGTAGCCGAAGACTACTTGCGCGAGTTGAACGGCTATCGCGCTGTTCAACTGTATAAGGAGATGGGAAATAACCCTATCGTTGCGGCAACGCTCTCGGCTATGAAGATGACCTTGCGCCGTGTCAAGTGGTTTGCCGTTTCCGAGAACGACAAACAAAGCACGGAAGCAAAAGACTTCCTCGATCAATGTATGCACGATATGTCTCTCTCGTGGTCGGACTTCATTGATCAGGGTATGAGCATGTTGCAATACGGCTTCGCACCATTTGAGTCAGTGTACAAGATACGCCGAGGGCCGGGACTACGACCGGGGCCTCGCACGCCTCGCTCGCGCTATTCCGATGGGCGTATCGGGTGGAAGAAGTTTGCCTTCATCGGCCAGGATACACTCGCGCAGGGCAATGCGTGGATATTTGATGAGAAGGACGGATCACTCAGAGGACTCAACCAGCGGCCTCCCATCGGCGGCACGTTTATCTCGCAGTCGGTTATCCCCATACCTATTGAGAAGATGATACTCTTTCGCACGACAACGGAGCGTGACAACCCCGAGGGAAGGTCAGTACTTCGCGCAATGTATTCGTCGTGGTATTATGCCAAAAACCTAGAGGAAATTGAGGCCATCGCCACCGAGCGCATGGGCGCTGGTTTCCCCACATTCTACTTAGGCGATGATGTAAGCAAGGGAAACACTTCAGACGCGGAGATACAAGAATACCGTCGCATGGGCCGCAACATTCGCATTGACGAGCAAATGAGCCTCGTCATCCCTCACAAGAAGATGGGTACGGGCAACTCACAGAACGATAACGGCGTGCTGTTCGAGTTTACTGCACCGCCAATGAGAAGCGCGGTAGACTTCGGTGCTATTATCCAACGACACGAAAAGCGTATGGCGATGGTTGGCCTAGCGCAATTCATACACTTGGGGATGGATCAACAAGGATCGCAAGCATTGGCGACCGTCACAACCGACTTTTTTCAACTAGCGGTTGCGGCATGGGCCGACTCGATCAAGGATACGATCAACCGCTTCCTCGTTGATCCTCTGTTCATGCTCAACCCTGAGTTTGGTGTAGAGGATCACCCCATTGTTGATCACTCCGACATCTCAACACCAGACTTGAAAGTTGTGGGTGACTACATCAACAAAACGGTCGGCGCACAGGTGATCACACCTGATGACAAACTGGAAGAATCGGTGCGCCGTATTGCCGGTTTCCCGTCAAAGGATGAGGCATCAGAGAGACGTGTAATGAACGAGGTAACCGGTAGCGGTGGGCAAAGAGTGGCGCGAGGGGAGAAAGCCATACCCGCTGATGCTGTCAACCAACGTAACCAGAATCCAACAGCGGAGAAGCCTCAAGAGCCAGCGAAGCCTGAGGTGAAGAAGCCAGCGAGGGCATAGAATATGGCCGACAACGTGCTAATTTTCAACATCACCGATAATGATGGTGTTATCTCAACCATCGGTCAACAGATGGTCAACCTCGCCGCGTCCGGTTACAAGGTTGAGGCCACATTCTTTGTAAACAACCCCGTCACGGATAAGATCAAGTTTCCCCCTCCTCCACCGCCTTCGCCTACAACCATTGGCAAGTGTCGCATTGGCGCGTCCAATGTGAAGATACGAAAAGTGCCAGCCGGGGAAGAGATCGGGCTGACACTTGCGGGCAAGGAGTTCGCCTTCTTCGAGAGACGCAGTTTTGGCACGGGTACATATCTGCGCTTAGGCGTGGATATGTGGATCGCGTCAAAGGCGGGTAGCGCGGTGCTGGCTACGGAGATTTAGTCTCAAGCAATACGATAGGGTGATTCCATATCCCCTCAACGTATCTCCTTGCAGCGGCAAGGGATGGCATGGGATACCCTAGTTCAACGGTGACTTTTCGGACTGCCTTGATTAGGGAAATTTTCAAAAAACCCGCACGAGCCTCAGACAATGCGAGTTTATATACCCTTGATTGGAATTCCTGCGCTCTCCTCCCTATCCAAAGGAGAGGAGAATCATCTTTGCTAATTTCAATGGTCAAAATGTGTTTAAGTAGAAAGACGCGCAACCTCATCTCTTAACCTCTCCGCATCTCTGAGAATGTTAGCCGTGCGTATCTTGTTTAGTTCGGCCTGTCGTATGGCAAACTTCTCCTTATGTAAGTGCGATCCCAAGTATCTCCACTTGTCAGGGAATACCCGTCCAAAGATTCTCCCAACGACCAGCGAGTCTTAAGACTCTCTGAATAAGCAAGTTCCTTCTCTACAACTGAGAAAAATTCGTCGATGTTGGACGGTTTGTAAGTTGTCATTTGCCCTCGAACTCTCGCTTGAGATATTCAAACTGGCGACGACGCTCCTCCCGATCCCCGGCATCTTTGACATCCCGTGCTTTGTCCATCTCCGCCTGGGTGATGATCCTCTCGCGCACAAGCGAGAAGCCAAACTCAACAGGCTGCAACGGCGTGGTCATAGAGATAAATGGAAGGCCAGTGTCCTCATCATCATACGCCTCAAGAAACACAAATGTATCATCGGTGAATTTGATGAGTACCTCTCCATGATCGCCCCATGCAATCACCGCAATTGTCTTGCCAACAGCATGACGAGGATTTGTAATTTGTTTCATCTTCTGTTCTCCTTGGCCAGAATACTATCACATAAGCAGTGGCTTGTCAAGTGCCAATTTCCACCCTCTCCTGTTCCTCTACTCTGTCTTTGCAATAGGTGACTATCTCAAACCCACCACATAGAGAATACCTATGTAAGTGTTCTGTTCTTCCGTATAAAACACAGCGACACATCTTTCGGGTATACAGAAAGCCGTCGCATTTGGGACAGAATTGATAGAGATTGTATGGTGCGGGAACTCTCGGAGGTCTCAGACCGAGAAAGACTCGTATGATTTCAAGCACTTTTTTCCCCTTTCCATATATCATACTCTCCGACAGTATATGCTTTACCCCCGCCACCCTCAACGATCTTATTTATTGACAAATCAACGACTTGCCACCAGTCTCGATCCTCATTCCTTCCAGCATTGCAAGCCTCTTTTAATGTCCCGTACCTTCCCAGAAAGTTCTCCCATCCAGGAAGGGGATAATAGGTCGAACCAGCAAACACAATAAAGTTTTTCTCTGACATGGAATTATCTCCCGATATATACTATTCCAAAAGCCACTATTTGTCAAGTGCCAGTTTCCCTCTCCCATCCCTCCACCCAACACGCGAAGATAGCAAAACGACCCCCACTTGGAGGGCCGTCTTGACTCCCTCACTTGAGGGGGTGTTGGGGGGTAACACCTATTATACTCAACTTGGGCCGTTGTACATTAGAAACTGGTGAGAACTTAGTGACGCACTGACTTTTCCCCTCCCTCTTGCATTATGTCAATTTGGTGGTAGACTATACTCTAGTAGTGTATGCACATCTTGTGTCCCGTCCTCGTCGGGTTGAGGCGGGACGCTTTTTGTTTGCCGAGGTAACTTTGCCAAGATTCGACTTCAAATGTACAACCTGCGGTGGGACGTTCGAGAAAACCCTACCCTATTCATCGGTGATCCGATCAAAATGTTCGGTGTGTGGTTCGAGCGATACCCACCGCTTGTTTACCAACCCGCCAAGTGTGGTTTATGCCACAACTGGCTTTCATCATATCGACAGCGGTAAGCGGTTTGAATCACAACTCTCTCCCAAGGGTAAGCAAGTATGGGAAAAAGCCAAGCGTGACGTAGGAGTTTGAAGTGCCATACAAGATCGTTCAACAAGGTGATAAGCATTGTGTGGTCAAGTCTGCTGATGGCAAGAGCATGGGTTGTCACCCAACGCGAGATGAGGCTGTAAAGCACATGCAAGCGTTGTATGCTAACGAGGCCATGTCTTCTGAAGTTGTGTGGGTTGATCCGTTTGCCTACACTGCTGGCAAACCGTTTCGTATCTTTCCAGTTGGTATGTTCAAGCGTGGTGATCATACTATCGATCTCACTCCTGAACGCCTGGCGCAGATGAAGGCAAACTATGAGGCGCAACGACCCCGCTGGAAGATACCGATCTATGCTGGTCATCCAACTGAGGCACAGCCCGATCCTCCCAAACTTGGCAACATTGCCAAGTTGGAGTTGCAGAGTGACGGTCTTTATGCTGTGCCAGAACTGACAGACGAGGGAACAGGTCTCATCAACGATGGCAAATACCAGTATATCAGTCCTGGTGTGCTTTGGAAATTGTCGGGTGGCACAGTCTACACCGATGAGCAGGGGACTGAGCATGACAACGTGCTAGATCACATTGCCTTAACAAACCGCCCGTTCTTTGGCAACCAAACTTCCATCTTTAGTTCGGACGCGAACTTGATGAAGGGTGGTGATGCAATGGTGGAAGACAACAAACTGACCACGCTTTTCAATATGTTCCGTGCCTTGTTTGCCGATGCCATGATGAAATGTCCGAAGTGCGAAGCGCAAATGAAACAGGGTGGCAAGTGTCCCGACTGTGGGTATCAAGACAAAAGCTTGGAGGGTATGGTTACTGATAATACGCCAGACACTTTCAAAGACTACAACACCGAACAGCGCAGTGCAATGGCGAAAAGCGGAGCGGCAATGCCCGATGGTGCGTATCCCATTGCCGATGCCGCTGATCTACAAAACGCCATTCATGCCATCGGACGTGGTAGCGCACCGCACGCCACTATCAAAGCACACATTATGAAGCGTGCCAAAACACTTGGAAAAACGGACATGCTTCCCGAAGACTGGACAAAGAAAGGTGATGACAACATGAGCGACCCTATTATCAACGTTGAGGAATTCAACGCTCTCAAGCAGAAAGCCGAACAATTCGACGCACTCAAAGTGCAGGCGGACGGGTTTGCGGCCAGACTTGAGACAGAGAAGGCGCGTGCCGATACTCTCGCGGAGCAGTTTACCGTCGAACGCAAGGCGCGTGCCATTGAAGGCTTGAAAGTGCGTGCGGAGAAGTTCGCCATCGCGCTTCCCGTCAAGCCTGATGAGTACGCCGA
>Ga0208957_1000468_pt1 | contig 32428 bp, 37 predicted proteins | sample RifOxyA1_FD_184029 | JGI IMG/M metagenome (GOLD analysis project Ga0208957, IMG submission 184029) | Groundwater microbial communities from Rifle, Colorado - Rifle Oxygen_injection A1 (SPAdes) | ecosystem: Environmental > Aquatic > Deep subsurface > Groundwater | place: Rifle, Colorado, United... | reverse complement strand
CTACCATAGAAGCCGCCGCAACCTTTAAGATATAAGCCCAATCAATGCTCGCCGGATCGAAACCCGGAGCATTGAAAGCGGAGGCAAGATAAGTGAATATCCCCGAACCTACGGCGACAATTAGACCACGAATTAGATCGCGATTATTTAGTCTAAAGTAATTACTCATAATTTATTTTATTTTTAAGCGACCTTTATAAGTTTTAGTAAATATTTCCAAAGCTGATCTATGGCAAGCCGGAGGCCGGATATTTTTTCTGGGATGGTAAATTCTCGAAAAATCGTATCTCCATGTGGGAAAAGGGATTCGACGATTCTTTTATAATTGGCTTCGGGACGGGTATCGGTGAAGGATTTTGTGTGAACGTCATCCTCTAAAATTATACCATTATAAGCAAGGCGGGCATACCAGCCATGCAGGATTTCGTGGATTATATATTCGGTGATATATTCGGGAGTGCTAATATTTAAAATTGGGAATTGGATTATGTTTGCTCCTAGATAGAGTTGGGGAAATTCTACTGGGGTAAGCTGGCCGCCGGACTTATAGGTGAATATGGCGAAGTGATGATTTTTTATGTCTGGGGCTATAATGGCTTTCACGAGGTCGGGATCAATTATTTTTACTGTGGTCATTGTGTTATTCGCACCGGTAAGAACATGAGCCTCGGTTATTTTTAGGATTTCGCTTTTATAGAAGATACTAGTGGTTGTTCCAATGCCAAGATTTTCAAACCAATTCGTTACTTTGCCGATAGCATTTAGGATTGGATCTTTATTTTCGATATCCACTAGGAAGAAGACGATGCGTTGGATTTTTGGGGTGAAATTGGCCTCTGGTTGGGCATTTTCGAGGGGTCTGGGAGCTTCTTCGGAGTATATCTCCCCTAGGGTAGCGGAAATGGATAAATTGAGGCGTTTGGCTATAAATTGGGCGTATATTAGGGGATTATTGGAGTCCCAAGACGGCGCCCAGACATTGCAGAAATCGAGGATGGTGGAGCTGGGGTCGAGGCTGGTGCGAGTTTGGCCGAGGCATTTCTTTTTGAGATCGAAAATTAGGGCGGCAAGTCCTTCCTCATAGGAATCGAAATAAGAAAAACCATCCCGTGTTCCGGCTTGGAATTTCGATAATCTCAAATTTCCTGGGTTTTTATTTCTCCAAGCGCGACTGCCGGGAAAATAGCCCTCGTGATCTTGTATGGCTTGCGCGAATTCTTTTAGGCGATCCATAATTATCTACTTAGTTATCCACTTTTATATCCACAAAAGTAATTTGCTGAATTATATCATAAGTTGTATTCTGTAAATAGATGAGTTGGCATCGTACCAAGCAAGGTTATCTTCTTGAATATTTAAGAAGCCCCCGGTGCCAACTCACCGGGGGCGATTGTTTTATGGATAAATTAGATCAAATTTCAAAAGAGATTCAAGAATGGATCGAACTACGGGGAACATATGTTTACGCCGCCAACGATTACTTTTTAGATTCTCTTAAACCTAATGCTCGTAATTTCAATGAATTGAGACGTAAATACGAGGAATTAAACGAAAAGGCCGATGAAATATATGAAATTATCAAGAAATTAACATCTGAATATGAACGAATTGCCGATAGGAGAAGGGAAAAAGGCACTTAAAAAGCTAAAAAAGGTCAAAGAACCCATCGCGAGAGTAGATTATATCGCTGATTTTGAAGATTTAGTTGATATAGTTGCAAATGACTCACATCCACGTTTTCTTTTGGCGGATGGAGAACTTGTAGATGAAATGGACATAAATGATCGGACGTACAGCCCACCTCCAAGCAATTCTTTCGATTGGCTTTTACCCCGATATGATGGCATAGAACCTCATATTTCTAAACATTCGGACGATAAGGACTTATCGGACGACAAACGCGGATGTGGCGAATGTTTGAGGCTTTTTAATGATTTAGTAGATTATCACAAACAATTCTCTGAACTCCCGAATGATTCATATTATGATCTATTAGCTTTGTGGGACTTCCATACATATTTAATAGAGAAATTTGATTTTTCCCCTATTATCTATTTCTTTGCAGTAAAAGAACGGGGTAAGAGTAGAACTTCTAAAGGAATGATAAATGTAGCTCGTAGAGGTATAATGACGGAAACATTAAGAGAAGCTAATTTAATTCGATGGGGAAGGGATCATAGAGCTACTCTTTATTTCGATATTAAAGACTTTCCTAAAAAATTAGTTAGAAATCAGACAGAAGATTTAATTTATGGAAGGGTAGAAAGGGGAGTTACGGCTTCTAGGGTCTTATATCCGGAAAAAGGAGCGTTCAAAGATACAGTTAGATTTGAAGTATTTGGCCCTACAATAGTTACTTCCAATAGAATGATTGATGATATAGGAGAATCTAGGGTTTTTCTTATAGAAATGAAGCCAAGTAAACAAATATTTAAAAAAGAACCAATCAAAGAATTAGCATTACCTTTAAAAGAAAGACTGACTGCTATGAGATTTAATCATATTTCTACTAATCTTATAGAATTAGAAAAACCAGACACGGGCAGAGTAGAAGATTTATTTATAGGTTTTCATAGGATGGTAAAAACATTAATCCCACAGATAGAAGATAAATTTTTAAAATTAAAGGAAGTAGTAAAAAAACAAAAGAAGGAATCCGCAGTTGATACTTTAGAAGCGAAACTAGTCCAAATAATTATGGACTTAGAGAATAAAGTAGAATTAGGAACAGCCGTATTAACTTTTAAAGATATTACGGATCAATACAATGAAGGTAGGAATATAAGATTACAATTAGATGAAAAAGTAATATCCAGTATTACAAAAGCAATGGGGTTTATTTCAAAAAGAAATAGTCATAGAACATTAAGGGGTATATTCTATGATATTGACTTATTAAGGCAGTTAGTGGTTTCGTATGGTTTAGAATGGAAAGAGAATAATAACTCACTCACCCAAACACAGTCCGATAAGTCCGAGTTGTCCGAAGATTTAGAATAAAATGGCTCAAAATCTATCTTTTAGTAAAATGAAGATATACTGCAAATGTTCCTGTCATAAATTGAGTTGCAAATGTTCTTGTCACGAGTTAAAACGTCTAAAATGGCCTAAAAAATCTATACGAAAACATCATTGTTGCTTAAAAACTCATGGAGAAGGTTGAATTAAATAAAATTTATCTTGGTGATACTTTGGAGGTTTTGAAATCATGGCCAGACGAATTTGTGGATTGTATTGTAACTTCTCCCCCTTATTTTGGCCTTCGCGATTATGGCGTAGAAGGACAGATTGGTCTTGAGAAAACTTTTGATGAGTATTTAAAAAAGATGCTTTTGATCACGAATGAATTAAAAAGAGTCCTAAAAAAGACGGGCACCCTTTGGTGGAATCATGGGGACTCTTATGGAACTGGGAGCGGGGCTGGAGTACGAGAAGGAAAGCAAGCAACGAATCGTGGAACACAAACGAATGAGGGTTGGCAGAAGGAGGGAAAGGCGAGCGTCCCCGGATATGAAAAATCTCTCCTCTTTCAAAATTATCGTTTGATAATACGAATGATAGATGAACAAAAATGGATTTTACGTAATACGATTATATGGCATAAACCGAATTGTATGCCTTCATCAGTAAAAGATAGATTCACAGTGGATTTTGAGCCGGTTTTCTTTTTTACGAAATCGAAAAAGTATTATTTTGAAACTCAATACGAGCCATATCAGGGGCCAATAAATAGGTGGGGTGGAAACTATTTTAATCTTCGCGTCCCGAACGCGAAGAAAGCAAAAAGTTCACAATATATAGCGAGTGAAAAAGAACAACAACAATATGCGATTGCGGCAAGAAGTAGAAATATGAGACCGGACGAACGAGGTCGGAATATGCGTTCTATTTGGAAGATTCCAACCAAACCCTATGCCAGCGCTCACTTCGCTACATTTCCACCTGCGTTGATTGAAGTGCCGATCAAGGCCGGATGTCCGAAAAATGGAATCGTCCTTGATCCCTTTATGGGTTCTGGCACAACCGCCGAAGTCGCATGCTATTTGGGAAGAAATTATATTGGAATAGAATTAAATCCCGAATATATAAAATTAGCTGAAAAACGTCTGAAACAAAATATTTTAAATTTAACTATTTCCCCGCCAATCCCCCAAAAAACACCCTCAAAGCCTTCCAAAGTCCCGTAACCCAGTTATCCGTAAGTAAAATACCATTATCTAGGTAGTATTTGGCTTGTTCTTTGGGCAAATCAACAAACATATAAGCTCCATATTTCTCAACCATGGTATTTATCACCCTTCTGGGAAAATAATGCTTGCCCTCATCTCCGACTTCTTTACCGTAACTATTTTGAATAACTAAATAAGGCTCATTGTCTACCGTTTTCCAGCCCACGACGCAAATCATGTGGCCGGTTCCATTAGTAACCAGATCGGGTATCATGGGTTCATATAAATTCCACGCCCAATCCACGCCCAGCCCAACAGCCCTTTTTAAATCCCTAAATTCATAAATAGAAGCCCTAATATTGTCAAAATGATCGTAGTGGCCGGTTATCTTAAAAAAACTCTTTTTCTTATAAGGTTTGGCTTTTTCAACCCAAAACTCTATATTATCCGGCCAGTTATCTATTTCCCGCAATATATCCCCGTTTTTTTCGTCTAACGTCAATGGGGAGTTTTCTCTATTCAAAGCTCCGTACTTTATATGAGTTTTCATGGCTGTCCGAATATCTTGACCCCATTCGGCTACGTCATCCGAGATCACCTTACTCATGGCAAACGTCCAGGCTGGTTCGATATCTATCCCTTCCTGAATTTCAGACATATAACCCGTGGCAAAGGCGGTACAAAAATCCGTATTATATTGATTTTCCACCTTAGGGACATCGAAAATAAACTCCACAGGCAAGGTTTCAGGTTTTGGAAGTTTCAGGATTGCTCCCAGTTTGAAATCCCGCTCATCCGGCGGAGTTGGTTTTAACCCAAAATTTCTTTCACCTTCAATAATTTCATCCATATTATCTAGCCGAAGTCCCATTCACCTTCCATAAATTATATAAATTGTTCACTGCTCTGGTATTTTCGTCCATTGCCCTAACTAAGCGTTCTTTTACTTCCCGATCTTCTTTCGCGGCTTGTGAAGAATTTTGTTCATGCGCCTCAACTTTCGCCACGATACCGGCATTACTTTCATTTAATTGAGCGTTAATCGTCCTATAATAAAGAAACCCAATCACGATAGCGGCCAAAATCCCGAAAGAATTAAGAATTAACCACTTAGGATCAATCTTAAATATCCATTCTTTGAAATTATCCGCGTTATTTTTATTTTCTGTTGTCATCCTTTTTCTCCTCCAGTATCTATCCAATCCCTGTCCCAGCTATCTTTATTGGGAATCATCGGCCTTTTTAAAGACTTTTCCTCTTGTGGAATGTCCAATTTAAAATCCATATCTTGCAGTAGGAATCTCATGGCAAAAAACACGAAACCCGCCCCAACTATCGTAACCACTAAAGTTTCCAATAAAAATTTTAATCTTTCATTCCTCATCTTTTCTAAGAATTATCGCCATACTCACGCTCGCCGCTATCACAAATATCACCCAAATCAAAAACATCATCTTAAGCATATAATAGATTCTTAATCACGGAAAAATCCGGCATTAGCCAATCCACGAAATCAAACAGCATAAACCAGCCATCTTCCAAATCTTCGGATTGTTTATTGTCGGCTCCGCCTGCTCCTTGAGTTTGTTCATTGCCAAATGTCCAAAATGTAGTGGAATCTGATGTATTATTATAAATAGTCAAAATATCGGCTGTGCTTAGTGCTTGTTTATAAACTCGGACTTCGTCAATGAGGCCGTTGATATAGTTCGTCAGATAGGCACCTATGGTTATAGGATTGACTGGATCATCTGAAGTAAATGGCCCCTTTGCCGTAGTATTATTCCCGACTTGAACACCATTCCGATAGAGGAGTAAATTATCGGTCGCTGCATCTACCGTAGCGACGAGATGAATCCATTTCCCAATGTTGTTGGCACCGCCACTCACATCGGTTGCGATGAATGCCGACCCGATGTTTGTATCCCGCATTATTATTCGCAAGTCTCCGTTGGAATTATGAGAAAGAGCAAAACGACCAAAGCCACTAGTGTTCGTTGATTCATAATATAGGGATGCTTCGATAGAAGGAGTTCCGCGCGCCTTATACCAAAGACTAATAGTTGCCTTGCTCAACCCCTTCAAACTGGCTGTTTTACCGACATCCACATAATCATTACTCCCATCAAAATCCAAAGCTCCATCAATATATCCAGTTACTAAATCAGCATTATTCATCTTATTAGATTGACCATTATTAGCGTTATAAGTCGAATCCGTAAAATCGGGCGAGGTTGTAGTCGCGAACTCCGGCACAGATAAATCCCAAATTCCCACAGGGTTAATAGGTGAAGATGTGGCGTAAGTTTGCCCTGGAGAATTTAAATCTATGGCATTAGCATTTCCATAATACATGGCTAATACTTTAGCCGTGGTGGACGAAATATTAGAAGTACCCAAATGAACAGTAAAAGCTCCCGTGGTCGAAGCGTATTTCTCAAAATAATGAGGTATAGCTGTAAGGGAAACGCCAAATGAACAAGTGGATTCATCCACAAAAATAACATCTATGGGCGTATCAGTAAAAAGAGTGGGATTAGTAGTCGTGCCGATAAGTTGGATATTTCCCGATGAAGAAGTAGCTGCCAAAGAAGAAACAGTAGAAGTCGCTACTAAAGGAAATAATCCTATTGTGGTAGTAGCTATGCCATCAGTATAACCATTATTATTACTGGTAACCGTGCGACAATAAGTGTAATTAGTGGCGTTAATAACGCGAGAAGGCTCTGCATAGGTAACATAAATAGAATATATATTAGTATCGGAGGCGTCCACTTCTGTCCAAGGGTCTTCGGCTTTTCTTGTTGCGTAAGCCCCCGCGCCATCAGTTTCTTCTATATATTTACGAACTGATGGCCCACTAACATCTCCTCGTAAATATAATTCTTCTCCAACACCTGCAATATCTTCATAATCTAAAAGAATAGACATAATGTAATCGTCATTACTAGTGAGAGTCTCAGAAGCGGCGGTAAAAGTTTTAAATCCAGCAGTTGTAGTAATTACTAAATCAAGAATTTCAACACTTGCTACAAGATTATGTGAATTAGCCCCCGCACTATCTTCTCTATATAAAGCGGCGAAAGCATCAATAGTTTCAGACACGGCACTCCCTTCTAAACCAACATGGATAGAACTGAGAGTCCCAGCTTCAGGCAGAATCTCTGGTCTACCATGTTGTACTGTGCCAAGACCTTGCCAAGCTAATGTCGCAATTTGAACAGAACCCAATGCTCTAAACGCAAGCGTAGGGTCAATTCTTATGGGATAAACCGCAGTATCCAAAAAGTCTTGCGGGACAGTTACGCTTAAAATTCCATTCTGATAATCTAAAATTCCCCATTCTTCTTTTCCATCTGCGTCAATAACTTCTGGTCGATAAATATGAAATGCTTTACCCGTAGCATAATTAGTTAAACCAATTTGGTGGTTCTTTCTCGTTTTATGGTACACCGCATAACTTCCTATTACGTTTTCCGGCATAATAGTTCCTTTATCAATTTCTTGCTGGGTCAGAGCTGGTTGGTAAAAAAAATCAAGACTTTCAGCTCCTTCAATCTGAAAATCAAAAACATTCTTAACTGGCTTTTTATCCAGGATAATATCAATCTCTATTCCCTCATCCCCTTCAAATGAAACAGGATAAACATTTAATTCTTCATTCGTTCCTTTCCAAGCAAATTTATTAGTCAGAAATGGCCGAGTACCCGAAGCAATAATAGAATCATACTTTATTCCCAAATCTATCTCTCCATTCCATTTTTTTAATCTGATTTCGGGTAGATTTTTAGATACTTCCACCTTAGATTCTCCAGCACTAGTAAGATTCTCCACAATTCTGACCTCGGCCGAATCTATCTTATCCGTGAAAGGATTTATCTTAGCGTCAGTAAATAAAGTTACTCCCCCTACCAGAAGTAAACCTCCTGCTCCGATTAAGATTTTCTTTACGGGAGGCATATTACGGCAGACAACTTCTATAATCTATCTTCGTTGAACTGGCTATTATGTCGTATCTTTGAGTGCGGTTGTCATATTTCATTCCAATCCATGTGGCTCCATTAGGGTTGGGGTTAATCGTAGTAGTGCCATTCCACCAAATTAATTTATCCGGGTGTATCCATGTGATTGTTCTTGAGCCGATACTATCTTGGCAGAATTTTATGGAATAATTCCCCGGTCTGGGATTAGAAGAGGTTGAATTTACCACAATAGTCGCATTTTGATTGAGAATAATTCTTTGGTCATTTCCATCATTCCAGTTGATAATATAAGCCGCCGAACCAGTGGTGGAAGCGAAATACTTAAAGAATTGCCCATTTAAACCGATATTCCCGACAACTCCCAAAGCTCCGTAAGGAGTGGAAGTTCCTATACCAATACCCGAATTTGAAATAATCCAATCTCTGAACGTGGAAGTAGCCGCGATAGTGGCACGGGATAATCCCCCAGTTGAGATAGTAAATTGCGTACCCGAAGCGTTAATTACCGGGGTGAGTATGCCACCTAAAATCGTGGAAGTGGCGTGAGAAAAAAGAGTAGCTCCACTAACCGAAAGAATAGCTCCGGGCGTATCCGTAGCAATCCCCACGTTTCCTCCGTCCAGAATAGTTATTCTGGCTACATTTCCTGTCCCTATATCAATTCCTGTTCCACTCAAAGATTGTATCCATTCGCTCGAATCCTCCACAAAATTTATTTGATTAGTATAAAACCCTCCATCGGCCACATTGAGTGAACCCACCGGGCTGGTCGTTCCAATGCCTACCGCTCCGGATGAATTTATAATCATTCTGGGAGCACCTCCTCCAACATAAAAATTAAGAGTTGAAGTGGCCGCGATATGCGGAGTAATTAAACCAGCAAATAAGGTTGAACTAGCTGTAAAACCCGAAGTAGTAGCCACTGATAAGCCAAATCCAGGGCTAGTCGTGCCTATCCCCAATCCTCCAGCCGCGTTTATGGTCAGAAGTCTATTATCGGAAGAATCTTGAATCCTGAAATAATCTCCTCGTTGGTTGGCCACTCCTTTAAGCCCAAAGAGAATCGCCGAGGTTGTGGTTGATGTTACGGATAAAGCCGCTCCGATTGTAGTCGAAGCAGTAGCTCCGATTTCGACTAAATCATTATTGGTAGTGAGATTTATCCTCACCCCATTATCGTCCCAGCCGCCTGCCCCACCACTTCCGCCTCCTCCGCCCGCGATTGTGCAATCGGTGGAGTCAGCTCCATCATCAACGCAATCCACTCCCGCCCCTATGAAATTAAGAATAACCCGTTGTGTAAGGTTAGAACCTTCATTTTGAATCGTGGCGTAAGCACTCCCGCCGCCATCAGCTCCGCAAACGATATTCCCATCCGCGTCCGTGTCTAAAGTTGAATTTCCATTACAATTAAGCAAGGTAGCCAAACGTATTCCGCCAGTAGGAATCCTCAATCCCGCTGATGTGGTAGTCGCGATATTTTCCAGTCCGCTAACCGAAAGCCCGCCGGTAAAAGTGGAAGTGCCAGTCGTTGTCTGCCGTATCGTCCCCCCGAGAGTTAATCCATTCGTTGAAAGCCCACCTGTAGCTAAAATAAGACCTCCACTCCAAGTAGATGTGGCGGCGGCTGAAATATCTATAACTCCCGCGCTTTCAATACTTCCACCAGAAATAGTTAGTCCTGTCGCAGAATGTAATCCGCCCGTGCCGACACTTATTCCTCCCGTGAATGTTGAAGTCCCAGCATTGGTTTGCCGTATATTACCGCTTACCAAAAGACCAGTAGTATTTAAACCATCCGTGGCTACTTGTAAGCCTCCAGCCCAAGTAGATGTGGCCGTGGTAGAAATATCAATATTACCCGAAGATTGAATATTCCCTCCCGTGAGGGTCAATCCCGAAGCGGAAGTTAATCCCCCAATAGCGGCCACTGAAATCCCTCCGGCGAAAGTCGTAGTAGATACTGATGTCCAAGCATTCGTAGCCGTCAAATCAAGCGCGATTGTTCCCGAAGTTGTTATTATTCCTCCAGTTAACCCTCCGCCGGCAGTAATTGAGGTTACAGTTCCCGAACCTCCTCCTCCCCCGACGCAAACTCCATTTATAGCGAAACACCCAGCTGATAAATCAATTCCTCCGGCAAGCGTGGAAGTTCCAGCGGAAGAACCCTTTATAGTTCCGGAAAGAGTTAATCCATTTGTATTCAACCCACCCGTAGCCACAATTAAACCTCCCGCCCATGTAGAGGTCGCAGTTCCCGAAAGGTCTATATTTCCATTAGATTGAATATTCCCACCCGTAATAGTAAGACCTGCCGCAGAAGCCAAACCGCCTCCATTCACCGAAAGTCCGCCTCCAAAGGTAGAGGTGGCGGTTGTGGTAGATTGCAAAACTCCGGCGGAAAGGAGTCCATAAACCGTAGTAGAAGCCGAAAAGATAGTTGAGGAAGCGTGCAAGGAAACTCCGGGCGTGGTTGTACCGGATATGGCCAATCCCCCTGCCGCGTTTATTCTAGTAAGGATATTGCTGTTGGAATCTAAAATTCTTAGAAAATCCCCATCTTGTCCAGCCGCGCCCTTCAGACCAAATAAGATGGCGGCTGTAGTGGTTGAAGTTACCGAGAGTTGAGCACCTATCGTAGTTGAAGCCTGTGCTCCTATTTCAACCAAATCATTATTAGTTGAAAGATTGACCCTGACCCCATTATCGTCCCAGCCTCCGGCGCCTCCACCTCCGCCGCCACCGCCGCATGAGGTTGTCGTAATCGCGCCAGTGCCATTTCCTATTAGACATTCTCCCGAATTAAAAGTCGCCGCGCCGGTTCCGCCTTGATTCACTTGTAAAACTCTAAGTTGCGCATTTCCAAAATAAGGAACAAAGAAAAGCAATCCCATCAGGAATCCAGTTATGCCTATTAAAAATAATTTTAATAATTTCATGCTTGGTAAATTATAAATCCTTCAATAGTGGTTCCCGTGGCCGCGGTGAAACCGACCGTGGTAAATGTTCTTTTCACGACTGTGAAATGAGTAACTCTTTGCAACCATTGTCCTTGGTAAAACGCCCATATAGATCTGCCCTTGGCCGCTGGTTCTTTGGGAAGGGTAAAAGCGGTAGTAACATCATCTCCCGAAAAAGCAAACGGTTCTATTCTCATTTGTCTTCCCCCGAAAATTGAAACCTGACGAGGCATATTGTTAAATCTCTGATCTATCGCCGATAATTGTTCCTTGACTCCTTTGATAGCGTCTATGGAAACTCGGTTCTCACCCGTTAAGGAATGAATCTTATCGCGTATTTGCTCTGAAGTATCGGGCGAGCCGTCCTTGCCGTCCCGACCGTCTTTACCGTCGATCCCGTTTCTGCCGTCCAATCCGTCCTCCCCGACTTCCCCTCGCTCCCCTTTCGGGCCTATCGAGCCTATGTCCCCTTTCTCACCTCTATCAACCAAAGCTAACTTCATCATTAAACGCATTACTATATTTTCCGTTTCTTCGTCGGGAGTGGATTTATGGCGCATCATTTCTTTCATTTCAGTCATGTGGTTCTTCATTTTCTCATCCATCTTATCCATCGTTTCTTTCATCTCGCCCATTTCTTTGTCCATATAGGCGATATGTTCATCCAGCCGATTTTCAAGTTCTTCCACAGTATCAAGAACATAAAGATCGGCGTTTTTACCGCCTTTTTCGGCTAAACTGACAATTCGTTCATCTTTTCTTGACAATTCGTGTGGCATGGTATAAAGTTAGATAATCGTGTGGGAAAGCATACGAAGGTTACTAGCTAGGCCGCTCAACGCTTTCCCGTTGGGCGGTTCTATTTATGTATAAATTATTAATTCTATTATTCATTTTTCCCTTATTTGTTTCGGCTTATTTCAGCCGCGATCTTTATTATGGTGTTAAAAATGATCCTCAAGTTACTGAACTCCAGCAATTCTTGAAAGATCGAAATGTTTATTCCGGCCCCGTAACCGGCAATTTCTTTTCTCTTACTCGCCAAGCCGTAAAGAATTTTCAGATCAGAGAAGGAATTATTTCTACCGGATATTTCGGGCCGTTAAGTCGAACTAGAGCCAACATAATTTTATCAGAAAAATCATCTAAGTTAAATGAGGTAAAAATTCAGAGTAAACCAATAATTCAATCTCCTATTATTATGCCTACTTTTCCACCCATTATCCCAACTCCTGATACATCCCCAACTCCTTATTCCGTAATTTATCCTCCTTTTGTATATGTCCCCCCTAAGCCGACTACTTTATACGATGTGGAAGTAAGTGGTGGAAAATCTTTCAGTCCGACTAAAGACAATAGAATTATAGGAATCTTTTCTTTGTCGGGTTCGTTAGACTTGGGATTTGATGAAATGCGTATTGTTGATATCGAATATGAGACTAATATCAACGAAGCGACATCATCGTATTTCATACTTTATACAGCCGATGGCCAGCGTCCTCTGTTTAAACTGGGCAAATCGCTTACGGAATTAAATCCTTATAGTTTTTATTCCCGTAAAGATTTCTATATTACGCTTGACGAAAATTTTGAAGGTACTAAAACTTACGAAGATTCTGGAATCTATTACCTGACATTCAAAAAGATAAAATTATCTTCTCCCTCCGGCAATATTCACTATGTTTCAGGTCAGCCATTTGGTTTTACTTTTGTGGTTAGATAATATGATTTTATTTTGGATCATCCTCATTTATATTATTTATAAAATTATTCAAGGAATAGCATATATTATTTCTTGGCGGCAGTGGGTTCACCGACAGTAATCTTTCTTGCTCGTCTAATAAGTTCATCTGGTGTGTTTGCTTTTTTCTTTAATTGATCAAAAGCCCACATTATAAGTGAATTAGATGTCGGTTTTGTTGCTGAAATATTTAATTGTTCGAGCATACTTTTTTGTCTAGCATCTCCTAAAACATCCATTATATAACGAGCTAATGTAGCTTCGTTTACTAAATCGATATTGGTTTCATCAAGTACATCCGCAAATAACTTTTTTGTATTAGCATCTGATGGACTGAATACACGCTTCATTAATGCGCCACCTTTTTCTCCTTCAACTCCAAGTTTAAGATTAAGTTCATTTCTCGTATCAACGAGTTCCGAATATCTACTATTAAGATTACGATAGTTATTCGACAACTGTGATTTTAATGCTTCGTTAAGTTCTCCAGTAATCGGTCTTAATGTTTGTTGTACATCACTTGTAATGGGAATAGTCAAATCGCGCCTTCCTGTATAAATCCTGTCTTGAACGAAATCTATAAATCCATCTACTTGTAATGCGGAAGGATTATCGCCGAGTTTTTCTGCTTCAGTTAATATATCTTGATAAACTTTTTTATTTCCTTCTACTTGGATTTTATTTCTAATTGCATTTTGTAAATTTTGACGGAATTTCAACATAATATTGCCGACCGGTTTCCGACCTACAGCACTTTCCAAAACTGCGGATTTATTTTGTCCAATAGTATTTAGTTTTCTATTTATTTGATCTAATGCTTCTTGTGCTCTCGTTCCTGCGTATTCAAGAGGTGTTATATTTTTGTTATTTTCCGATGCTTTTTTGGCAATATTTACATAATTATCAAAAGTTATTGTAGGTGTTTCTTTCAAGACTGTTTCTACATTTGTTTTTATAGGTTCTTGTACCCAACTCTTAGTTTTTGAGATGGCACTTTTTGTTATTTCAGTCCCTCTCCCAATGACTCCACTGATTTTTTCTCTTACTGGAGTAGAAATATCTTTTTTGAGAATATCTGGAGCGAATTCTACTAATGGCTTATTCAAAAATTTGGCTAATTCAGGAATAGTCTTTATTGATTGTTTTTCTAATGTTCGCGCGATAGTTTTACTTAAACCCAATGAGATAACTGGTAAATCTAAACCAATTTCAGCAAGTTCTTTTGCTTGTGATTTTAAATCTTTCGGCTTAGCCATTCCGCCCGGATCAAGTTCTTCAAGAATATAGGGTAATTCTTCTTCCGCAGTTACATAAGGAGATATCCCAGTCGCGATTCTCCGACCAGTTGGAGTGATTCCAGAAATCTCTCCTAATTCTTTGACAAATTCCTTGGCCTGTCCTAATGGGCTAGTTATCCTTTCTTCTTCTATTTTAGCCGTTTCAAACTCTTTTTTTCTTTGTTCAATAATATCCTGTCTTGGTCTCCCAGCTGGCTGTATTCCCAATCTTTGTGCTTTTTGTAATAATGTTTCGGTCATTATAATTCTTTTAATAATCTTATTTGTTCGTCAGAATATCCGGCGGCTCGCAGTTCGTCTTCTTCGGTAGTAATTCTAACTTCCATACCTCCTCCGCCTAATGCTCTTGCTTTGGCTTTTATAGTCAAATCTTTAATCCTATTTAATTCTGCTTTGAAATTTTCTTCACTTGTATTATATTTTCCAATTCCAATACCATCTTTTTTAATTTCCCACGATCCTATCTTGGTAGCCGCACTTTGAAGTAAAATTCTTTCTTGATCTGAAAGCGCGCCTAATGTCCCCCCTCTTGCTTTCAGATTAACAAGTGTGTCTATTGTTTCCTTATTTACGAGTTGCGCAACCCCCGCGGCAAAATCTTGACCACTACCAAAACGATCTTGCAATGAAGTAATTCCCCTTGTTAGAAATGTCGGCCCAACGCGAGAATCCAATCCTTTATGATTTATAAGATTATCAATCAGATCTATTTTATCTTGCAATACTTCGGTAGTTGCCTCTGCTGTTATTACTGGATTTTTCTTTTGTGCCTCTTCAAATTGTTCCGTAGCGATTTTTTGATTTCTAAGTGCATATTCTAAATTAAATTGTCGTCTATCTTCATCAAATTTAGCCATTGAAAGATTAAATGTTTTTTCTTGCAACGATCTTTGGAACTGTTCTTTTTCTACTTCTCTTCTAAAATCTTCTCCCAAATAAAACCCAGCAAGTTGTAGTGCTTCTTGGGAACTTCGTGCCGATTGAATCTTTTGAAGAATACCAGAAGTTGCACCTCGTTTTGCCGCTTCGACCGCATAACCTTTTATTTCTTTTTCAATCGATTCTTGTCGAGCTATTTCTCTTGCCCGTGCCTCCTGTGAATCTTTCTGTATTTGTGCTCTGTTTCTTTCCGCTAATGTATAAGCTGGACTTTTTAATATAAGATCAAGATTGGCCATCTTAACAGCAATTTCTTCCTTAATTGGATCAAACTTTTGAGCCACTGCCCTGTCTACTTGATCATACGCTAGTTGTAAATTACCTCTCGATGCTTCTAAAAGTGAAGAAATCCCTAGTGCCTGAATCGCATTTGTTCTTAACGCGCCAATCTCTAAGGGACGCAATCCTCCGGCGGTTATCCCGCGCCCAGCGGCTTCTTGTTGAAGTTGCAACGGAATTGCGAGAGCTTCCCTTTGTAAGGCTCCTAGACGTGAAGATAATTCAGTTTGGGTTCTACTAAGTTCTGGTATTCTCGCCTCTATTTCCTTTTCCGCTCTAAAGCCTGCCTCACCGACGCGTTCTTCGTAAAGTTTTCGCAATCTTTCATTTATATCTTGAGCTTCTCTTTCGGGTGCAGTTAGTGTTAACTCTGAATTAGGAATCGGCTGAATATTTCCTTGGTTTAATCCCGCTACCGGATAAATCGGTATTTGTTGTGGTATCTGCGGCGTAATCGGCGGAGTAGTCGCCATACTTTCCGCCGTGATCGTTCCTAGATTCATAGCCTCTCTCGTGGGAGCGGGTGTCGGGAGAGTTGTTAGGGATTTTACTAATTCTCCGGTTCTAACATCCACCACTCCCTTGTTGGGATCGTTATAAACCCTGCGACCTGATTCATCTACATAGACATTTGATAAAGCCATATTATACTCCAGCAGTTATCCCGAAATTACTTAATGCCGCCCTTATAGCATTGATAGCGGTTACTGCCGCTTGCGCTTCACTTTGCACATACGAACCACTCGGAGAAGGCGGCGCGCTTATGCCTCCGGCTTGGATCACCGGCGTTACGCCAAATACTGAAATTTTAGAACTGACGGAAGTCCCGATCTTAGTTCCTGTTCCCGTGGCGATTATAATATTTCGACCATCCTGCATTTGAATATTTTTTGAAAAAATAAAGTTATCCGAACGGATAAAATTCAAAACGCCTTCTAAAATTTTGACTCTTTCTTTTAATAACGCGAGTTCTTCTTCCATGATTTATTTTATTCTTTTATCGCCTCATAAGCACGTTTGCCGGTAATTTCTTCTTTGAATGAAAGCCCCGTGATCTCGGCTCCTCCAGTGCTTAATATCTGAAACTCGATCTCTTTATAATCTTTAGGAAGCGCGGCGCCGGAGCTTTCAATATTCACGGCTGATTTGGAGATGGAACTATCTGTGGTGTTAGTTAAAATTGTTGTAAAAGAAGTTTCTTCATCTTTTCGGTATTTTACCGTAACGCTTCCGGCCGCTGGCAGATATTCGTGCATAACCGTAATTCCAGTCAAATCTTTCTTTAGGGAACTATCTCCAGCGTTAAAGCGTTTGGTTTCACAAATGGAATTATGGGAATATGTATCCGCAGTGTCCTCGGTCTTATCCAAAGCCACGGAGCCGCCGTTAAGCTGGTAAGAAGCGAATAAATAATCTCCCACTACGATAAAATTATACAACGAATCAGCTATATTAGTCGTGGTATTGTTGCCTAATGTCCTCTCATGCACTAATCCAAACGGAGCCGAAGGCGAGGAACGCCCGAAACTCCACACGCCCGTTCTGACCGCTCCGTTAAAATGAATCAACGCCATGAAATAAAGGCGATTATCCACTTTTTGTTTGGCAAGGGAAAGTTTTAAGGTATTACGCGATCCGGATATCAATTCCATTAATTTTTCCATTCGATTGCCGGCGTAATATCTGAAAATTAACCTGTCTTTGAATGAAACAATATTATTGGGAATACCGACAAATGAAGATGGAGTGCCGCCTTTTTGGGAAATAGCGATCAAATATCCATCCACTTCTTCCAAAACCATTATAATCCCATCTCCGCCGTCTATACTTTCCGAAAGAGTCGTTAGGGTAGCATCCCTATCCCAAAGAAAGATTCTTGAATTTCCCACTCCCGAAGTTGGGGCGACCGCTATGGCGAGCTGATTCCCGTATTCGCAAATCGAGGTGATAAAATAATGAGTTGGAAGCGTAAGCGCGGGAGAACTATCCGCCCACACGCCATTGTTATTTTTAATAATTATATTATCCACCGGAATATAAAGAATATCATCTTTGGAATGCACCAATCCCTGCGCCACTGTGGTAAAAGTTATCGCGTTAGTGGTGGCTTGTTCATCAAATGCTACGGAACCCGCGGGATCATAAGCCCAAATAGCATTGGTTTTAGCTCCGAAGATCAAACCTACTCTTTTATAATAAATGAAAAGATTAAAGCTGGTCGTTCCGGAAGCTGACTGATGGTTCCCAGTATTTCCCCAGTCATCATCATCCAGATCACCTGCCGCGAGTATTGTCAAATTCTTATAAAGAATTTCCGCCGTGTCCGCGCCTGATTTAATTCCTAAAGCATACAAACTATAATCCGTGCCACTTCTCAAAGCAACACAGAAATTCTTTTTTTGACTCGTAGCCGCCGCGTCATCTCCCGATTCACTTGAACGGTACGGCGTCATTCTTCGGGGATTTGAAAGAATGTCAAAATTAGAAACCATAGCACTGGTATTTCCGGCTGGATCGCGTGGATCGTTCGTAATTCCGCCATCGAATCGATTTATAATTGTTTCGATTTGTTTTCCCATTTAATTTTTTGAACCATAAATAGTAATTTTCGACCCCGAATCGAAATTATTATTGCCCGCCCGCACGGTAACGGAAGTTATCTGAACTGATGAATTATTCCAAGTGCCGGAACCTTCGATCATATCAGGCGCAGTGCTTGGAGGACTATTCCCAGAAGTGCAATTCCAAGTCAGATATTTTGGTTCAATCGGATGATTAGTAATATCCACCCAACAACTTCCCCCGCCGGAGTTGTTTGTTTCATCTATTCCTATCATGGGTTTCGTGGTGGATGCCGCGCCAGCCGCAGAATTACGGCTGAATTGATAGGCGTAATTCGCGGCGGTATCCAAATTAAATTGCAGACTGGTAAAACCTAAATTTGATTTTCCAGCAATCGCGGAATTTCCGAGATTTTGAATGATAATCTTTAAATGTTGGCGTGCGGGAAAGTTTGAAATCGTTACGGTATTAGATGCGGTTGAAATAGTAAATTCTCCTATAATATTCCAATCGGGATAAGCCCAGCTCATTTGAGCAGTGGTGGAACCCACATTCACTCCGGCAAGAAACATGGGGGAGCTTGAAGCGATAGTTGTGGTGGCCGCAGGCCCACCGGAAGGCCAACCTATTTCCACTCCATTTATCGTGGTGGTGGCGTAAGTGATGGTGGTGGTGGATTGAAAAGTCGTGTTATTGCCGAAACGATGCAAACCCGTCCAGTTATAACTTCCCGCTAAATCTATGGCCGAGGTTGTCCACGTCGGAGCCGTTCCATTCCCCTGCGAGGTTAAAAATTGGCCGGATGTTCCAAATCCGGTTACGGTTTTTAGCATTGTCGTTCCGTTCCCCAGAAGCACCTGGTTGGAAGAAAGCGTGGTGGAACCCGTGCCGCCCTTGGCTACGGTAAGGGTAGTGCCATTCCACGTTCCAGTGGTGATCGTTCCGATTGATACCAAATTTTCAAGCGTAGTAATGGAGGCTACCGAGGTAGTGCTTACTTCCATTTTATCCCTATCAAGATTACTAAAATTCGTGTTGATGACACCCCTGGAACCCGAAAGCGTGTCAGTGCCTTGTATAGTCGTGATAGTTGTTCCAAATTTTTGTTCTTGTACCGGGCCAAACTTTTCAATAAATGAAAGAGGGGTATAATTATACGCTCCCACCGTGGTAATAAGAGCGATTGCCGCTGAGACGAGAATATTAAGTAAAATGGACATTAGTTCTTATCTTCATTCGTGATAGTTAAGGTATTTTTCGACTCTTTTGTTATGGGAAAACCCGGTAAATCCCAAGTTCCTCTGGCTTCATCCCAAGTCATTTCGGCCTCATCCCAAGTTACGGTGGAGCCGGTCTTATCCTCGTTCGTGATGGTCATATTATTTTTATCTTCGGGAGTTATGGAAATTGTCATATTTATATATGATTTATCGGAGCCATGGTCATAATTTGACGCTTGTCTTTTTCCCTTTTTCCGAAATGTTTCATCATGTCTTTCACGCCTTCATCCCATTTCTTTTCAAGCCAAGCCACGCGGTCTTTCTTGTAAGCCATGGCGTAGGGAATGGCGGCATAATAACAAAGAAGGATATGGAAAGGAGAAGGTATGCCGGGTTGCTGGGTCGTATCGGTAGTAGTAAAGAGATCGGCCGTGCGCTGAAACCAAATTCTTAATCCCGCAGTCAAAGTTACATCATCCGTATCTGGGGCTGGATAAAGAATTACAGTATTTCCTAATTTATCGTAATATTCCGGTCTCCCTTTATTTGGATTGCCGCTCGAATCAATCCCAAAATATTCTTCCGGCGACATTTCCAAATCCAAAGAATCTATCGGTTTTATTTTATAATATCTAGCCGGAGAGTTGTCATCCAAAATTTCTATCATTTGGATATTCAGATATTCCGAAGCGAAAGAATAAGTTTCTTGGCCGTCCACTAAATTACCCGTGCCCCTAGGGAGAGTCGTGTAATTAGTATCATCCCATTGCCAATCTCCATCGGCTTCGAGGATTTTACCGATCAGAGTTTCATAACCGGCGTTTATGCGTCTAGTTACCGCGGCAATCGGGTAGGAATTAGAATCAGCGTCCACTAAATCGCGGGTTTCGGAGACTAAATCAAGATTTGTACTATGGCTGTTAAACTGCATAAATTTCCTTAGCTTTATCCCCTGTCACAAGCAAGGGATAAAAGAAAGAGATTATGCCACATTCACATCGAAGACCAACCCTACATGAGCTGTCGGAGTGAGATGACCGATATCCACTCGGCTGTAATAGGCCACACCAGAAAGATTGTTGTTTGAACTTCCAGCAGGAAATTCAATCGTATGTGCTTTCCCGTAAACGGCTTTCAACACACCGAGTCTTTGGATTTTCTTTACTCCAGCGAGAAGATGATTAGCAGTATGATCATTTGACCAAAAATGATCCATACCCATATATCTAAGTCCTTCTACTGTACCCGCTTTTAACGCGGCATCCGCCGAATTAAATCCATTAGCCTGTACGAACGCTTCAAGAATTTCAAAATCAGCCGCTCGCCATACGGAGAACGAGCCATTTTGATTCATGAAGAACTGACCATTGCCTTCACGAATTTCCCTCTTTATGCCTCGGATAATATCGTCAATGTTGGAAGCGGAAACTGTGATGTTCCCCGCGCCTCCGCCGATTGACGCGTTATCGAAGTCAGTCCAAGAAGCGTGCTGGGCGAGAAGATTTGCTTCTATGAATTCATTGAGTAAAGCCCCAATCCGGTCAAAAATCTCCATCGGTTTTGTCCAAGGAGATTGAGCTAGATCGCCCCAATCAACGAATATCCCCAGATCTCTGGGTGTATCAAGAGTAAGAGTTTCCGCAGTTTCAGTAACGTCCGCGATTATAAATCCCGTTCCCTTAGTTACGGTAGTAACTGTTGGATTGGACATTCGCGAAGTAGAAATTGCCCGCGCGTTAGTGTAAATAACGTCGCAAACTTCTTTCCATGTTTGAGGATGATCCAATCTATCTTGGAGTACATCCTCGTAAAGAGTTTCGTAAGTAATTGTATTCGCCACTTTTCGATTCTTACTTTCTAAGAATCAAGCGAAATGGCTAAAGCGACCAAACGGGTTTATCGTTATAAAAACGATTTTATTCGTTATAGAATTTTGAACCTTCCTTTGATTTCGCCATCATCGCGCGAGCGAGATTGGCGCGGAGTTTTCTGTTTTGAGGAGTCTTTTCGGGAAGTTCGCCTTTAGCTATCCAATAATCGGGAGTGTCTTTCGCTCCCGAAACGCCGCCTTCTCCTTTAATGCCGGATGTGGCGGCTTGGTTGGCTTTAGCAGTTCTCATGGTTTCGATTTCCGCTTTAACAAAGGGATGATCTACTAATACATCCAAGGGTTTTTTAGTTTCTTCTGACCATTTTTTGAAAAGTTCTATCTCCTCCGAATCAGTAAAACCCGCTGAACGCAGGAAGGTTTTTTCCAATAGCCCAAATTCGTTTGATTTGTCTTTTGTATCTGAATCACTTGTAATTTTAAGTTGTGCTTTGAGTCCCGCTATTTCAGATTCGTATTGTTCTTTCATTGTTTTGCGAGAATCTCTATGACGTGAGATTTTATTCTCCAACTCCATTACACGAGATTTCAGGTCGGTTGAATCGTTAGAAGGTTCTAAATCTTCTAACTCATCAATCTTGTCATTTTCGTTTGCCATGGTGAAATGATAACCGGATTCACTAATTTTGGTTAGCGATAACCAGTCAATTATTTATAAGTTAATTGAGAACCTGTGCCTTTTTAGTGAGAGGCATAACTCAAATTATTTTATTCTACCGCTTCAAATGTCGCGTTACATTGCCCAACGGCTTGCGAACTCATGTTCGCACCCTGCCCAGCGGAGAAAGCCACACCAAGCACAAAAAATTGATTAGGCGTGAAAAATACCGGAGTCGTAGTGGCATCAGTCGTAGAGGCTACCATTGTGAATAGACCACCCATAGGAGCTCCAGCTCCTCCGGATGGGATATCGAAGCGTCCTCCGATTGAAGTTGTAGTAGCGAAAGCAGTTGCGGCTCTTGCCATATTAACTCTCAATCCTATTGCTCCTGTAGTCGTGGCCGAATCAAAGTGAGCCACCGCGCTCACTAATGTTGAAGTAGCAGATGGGGATTTAATTGCGCAAGGAGTAGTCGTGCCCGTAAGCATGACTACCTGATTGTAATATCTCTTGACGCCATTTACTCCCAGATAAGGCACGAATAAATCTGGCCCCGGTGATGCTCCCACTTGCTCTTTAGTCTCTTTTACTATTTCTCTTACGGTTTGCACACTGTCTGAATCTAGCGAAGCAAGCCCTAGAACGGTGACTAACGCAACCGCGAGGGCGACTACTCCGCTTAATAAAACTGGTTTAGCATTCATTTTATTTTCTTTTACGCGAAGCACCTAGCTTCGCTTTTGGTTGCTTGCTCGACCTTTTAACCCTCACGGGTTCTTCTAAATCTGCTGATTTTGCTAGTTTCGCCTCTCGCGCCAATCTTTCCGCTTCTTCTTTGGCTTCTTCGGCTAGTTTATCTTTTAACGAATACATTTTCGCGTTACCAAATTTTTGACTCATAATTTGTTTTCCTTATTATTCGACCAAAATTCCCTTAATTATTTCATCTTCTTCATCATTTTTTGAGCTTCCTTCTTCATTCCTTTGCCCATTTTCATTTTGGGCATCGTCGTTTTCTTACTTTTTGTGCCGTGTTTCATGTTACCTAAATTCTGAAACTGTTATTGTTGTAGTAGAGTCGTAACTAACCGCTCTCATTATTCCGCATCCGTAGAGGTCAGAATCATACGCGATAGTGGTACTGGCTCCTTGGACATGGCCGTATTGATTGGCGAAATCCGGAGCTGATTTGGAATCGAAAGTAATCAATATGGATTTTCCCTGCGTGGAAACCACTCTGGAAGTGCAAGATGGGGTGCTGGTGGCGAAAAGAGTTACATTAGTGCTGGTACCGATACTAACTGTCGCGCTGGTGGCCATTATGGCACCAGACCCCTGAAAAGCGGCGCCGGAAGTATCATCCGGCCTTCTCAAGAACAGAAACAAAACTCCAATAACCACAATGGCGCCTAAAAGCAGTAAATTTATTCTTTCATCTTTTTTATTAATTATATTATCCATAATCAATTATAGGAGTTACATTTGCGACCTTTGACCAATTTAAATCTAAACTAAATTTGTGGGTTGCTCTTTATTTTCTTCTTCGTCTTGCAGACGTTGCAACGCGTTAAATCCGTCCTCAAGAAATTTTACGGCAAGCCGACTGGCGGCTAGCACATTGACATCAAATTTTATTATATCACTGCTTAAAAAACTTCGCAAAAAAACTTTTTTAAGAGCTTCAATGGTTGTTTTATCTTGCGCTAACTTTTGGAGTCGCCCTTTTTCGTTTTCGTTGAGGTTGATCATGTCATTCCTTTACCCGTCATTTCTTGCATTGGTCTTAAATCGGGCGCGCCTTGTCCCACTCCCTGTCCCGTTTGAGATGGTGGAGGAGTATACGAAGCTAACTCACCCAACTCTAAGGGAGAAATGCCGGACGCTTCAAGAATTTTATTAAATAGTTTCAAAGCCACCGGATCTTGTCTCATCTGCGGGGTGGCCATATATTGGCGCAAAACATTGACTAATTTATCTACCATCATTGATAAATCTTTTTGTTTTCCGGCTATTACGACTTTGACGGCCAGTGGAGCGTCCTTAAATTCATCTTTTAGGATTTCGATAAATTTCTTATTGCCTCCCTGCCTGAATGTTTCTTTGATTAAAGTTTTATGTGCTTCTATTTCCTCTTCAGTTACTATCTCGCCACTTAGTATCTTTTCTTTTACGAATTTATTGGCTTTATTTATGGCTAATCTTTCTGAAACCATAAGCATTTCATCTTCCGAAAGAGTCGAAAGGAATTTCTTGCCCTTTACGATTTCTCTTTTAATATGAGGAATAATCCAATCTTTGTAGATTTCTTCAATGAATTTAGCGAATTTGCCTTTGCGGTATTCGTGAAGTCCCTTGCCTTCGAAAACCACGCGTTCCTGAAGCCGAAAAGGAGTGCCGGCCGGAGGTTGTTTTCCTAAAAGGGGTTCAGTAGCTCCTCCTATCTCTCGGGCATGATTTTCCCATTCTCCAAGCGCTTGAGTGAATAATTGAATATTGGGAGAACCTGTGGGAACTTGAGCGATACCTCTGGAATCCTTAGATACTGTGGTTATTTCAAGATTTTTGAGATTGACGATTTTCTGGCGGTTGGCGTAAGCGTCGTCATCCGTCCAGAGAATTACCTTGGAAGCGGCTTTCAGCATTTCTGTTTTATGAATCTCGGCAAAATTAGTCCAAATCTGGGCATCAAAAAGTTCTTCCACTCCTCCAAATCCAAGAGCGCGATTATAAAGTTCTTCGGGATTATGGAATTTATACACTTCCTCCGTTTCTTTGGAACGATACAGGGTCTGCCCCACTTTCCCTTTTTCATCGTTATAAAAAGCTATTACCTGAACCTGATTAACCATATCCTCCATTTTTCCTTTTTCGTTCAGATAAGCCGCGGGCATTTGGCCTCGAACGATATAAACCTCGATATTCTTGCCAGTAAGCGGATTTTTCATGGAATCAGCCGTCGTGGCTGGGTCTTTTTCACTTTTAGCTAGGATAATTAATTCATCTAAACTTATCGTGGCTCCGTTTTTAGGATCGCCCCAGCCAGATTTGGCTTTGGTTCTTAATTTATCGGGCGTAAAATTGAATTTCAATCCTATGGGACCACCTAAAATATCAGTCTGATCGCAAAAAGCTATGGATTGAAGCGGAATCCACTCCGGCACAGGCCCATCACCTTTTTTAACCAAACATCCGCCTAGATCAATCTTTTCCTCTTTGGCCTTATCAAAAAAGGTGTCTAAATCGTTTTCAACCACGAAAACATCGTCATGGTATTTTTTAACTAGGAATGAGAGATGGAATTTATCGGGGTCTTCAACATAAATAACCGAATCTTTCACGTCTATATCCTCGGCTCGGTAGCGAAGACGGAGAATTGGAAGGACCACCATACGAAATGGGGGTTTAAATTTGGGATCGTTTGAAGCGGTTAAAAACTTTCCGTGCTTAAAAGATACGCTCATTTGAATATGCGTGGGCATATTCCAGCTGTAGTTGTCAAAAATCTCCACATCACTAGTTTGGTAAGCGTTTTCTTCCTGCTGAATATATGAATATATTGTTTCGGGAAAGTTCATTCTTTAATTAAAAATCAAATAATGTGCTGATTTGTTTTAACGCTATTTGCTTTCCGAGATCGCCTCCGGGGCCGAAAAGACGCCTTACTAGCGGCCCCCCGATTATCTTTTCCCTTCTAATATCGCCCTTTTCAACAGTTAAAATCCCAACACCTCTATGGATATCGGGATTAAGATTTTGGATAGCTTCCAAGGCGGTTTTTCCTTCGGCGGTGTAAATCTTGCCGAAAATAGAAAATGTGGCTTTGTAAACTTGTTTTTGTGTACTCCCCAAATTTTTCTTTTTTCTCGGCATTATATTAATCTATATTAACCCTTTATAATCTATGTAATTTGTACCCGGCATTATTGGGAGTTCGTCAAATCTAGGCGGACGTTTCTTGGGCGGACGATTCTTGAATTTCTCATCAATAGCGGCGGCGATAGCTTTTACTTCTACGATGCAGGTCTTGCAGTACCCATCCCCAAATGTATCTTGTTCATTTTCCGATTCATACTTCTGAGCGCATTTCATGCAAACGCAGGGATAAACTATGTTTTTATTTTCTTCTTTCATCTTAACGTAAGCCAAGGGAATGCTTTTTCCCAATTTAACATATTTTTATAATTTTCAAAAATCTCCTCACCGGCTTTTATATCTCGCAGGGCGGTATCGTCTTTCTCGTCATAATTAGGAATGTCTGAATGGTTCATAAAAGCCAAAAGTCTTTGATCAAAGTTAGGGGACATAAAATATCTTCCATTCACCACCTGCGGCCAGCGACCCATAATGATTTCTCGCACTTCTGGAGGAATTTCTTTGAGAGCCGCGAGAGTGAGAGTGAACCACGCTGGTCTTGTCCATAGAGCTGGTTGGACATATAATTTCTCACCTTTTTTAATATCCCTGATGGCAAATACCCCAATGCCATGAATATTTGAAGGAGCTAACTTGCATTTGACAGTGCTAGAAAGTTCCATTATCTGCTCCGATCTCGTTAAACCTGTCATTTTTTAGTCTTATTCCATTTGAGATAATCGCTTGGATTAGCCAAACCCATCTTGGCTTTTTTAGCTTTCCATGCCATAACCTTTTCGGCGCAAGAATGACATTTAAAGAAGTCCCCTACCTCGGCGTGGGAATGACCAGTAGCGAGAGTTTCAATCAAATCCTTTCGCATTCGATCTTTCAGGGTTTCTCGTTTAAAAATTTCAGTTTTCATCAATAAGCGGGATTAATTTCTTGTTTTGGTCTTGGTTTGGCGACGTGTTTGCAACTTTCCCAACCTTCCCGACAGCATTCGGGGATATATACGATCAAACTGCCGGATTTATCTGCGATCTTTCCGGTATTATCGGCATCTGTGATAATATTTCTTTCCTCGTTATGATCGGAGTCAGTGAACATATCGCATATCTTATCGCGTCAAGGGCATGATCGTTGCCATCTTCGGCTTCGTTCAGCATTTTACCATTCTTGTCAATAACCCACAAGTAATTGCGATATTCTTTAATGAGATTGACGCTTTGCTTAGTCATACTCACACGTTGATCTTGCACGACATTGATTCCGTATTTCTTAGAATCCTTACCTTTATGAGTTGGGAGAATTGAGATACCGTAACTTTTAATTTCATCTATGCTTTTGGGTTCGGCAGAATCCGCGATCACGAGTTTTGGAGGAAGATTCTTTAAAATATCCGCTATTTCCTTATTTGCAAGGCCTTTTTGATAGGTTATTTCATCTAAGATATAACTTCCATTCCAGTAATAGAGAGCGATTATAGCAGTAGGATCGTTAGTATAACCGAAGTCTAGGCCGTAGCGTTCGAGACGAGCCTCATGTGGAATTTTATCTATAATTTTCCAACCTGTGTAAATCCTGCCTTCCACCTCCCCAAGGAGGCCGAGGCCAAAAACCTTATACCAACCCTCACGATTTTTGCGTTGTTCTATTGATTTTAATATTTCAGGCGGTATAGCTTCATTGTCTTGAAAGTTAAGCACTATATGTTCCACGTCATCGCGCTTTCCAAGAACATCAGTATAGAACCAAAATTCACTTACTGGATTCCAGTCTAAGAAGATATATTCTTTAGTGCGGACTTCAAGTTCATCGAAAGCGGTGAGGGTTACGTTATTGGCCTCATTCAGAAAGAGTCTATCACGGCGACTTCCTCGGAGTTTATCGGCGTTTGATGGATCAGCTCCGAAGAACTCCATCTGACTTCCGGTTTCAAAAGTATAAATACGATCTGTTTCATGCCATCTATTATCATTCCAGTAATTATGGGCTTTCATGATATTCTTAAAATCCCGCAATGCTCCGGTCTTTATATGCGGGACTGATTCAGAAACTACGCTGGTTACGGTGGGAGTTTTATCCGATTGGGCGGCGTTTATCAGGTAAAGAAGAATGGAGATAGTTTTAGAAGCTCAGTGCCTCCTTGAACGGCGCGAATCCTACTCTTTAATTTCTGTATTTTCCTTAGGGCTGTCGTTGGCTGATACATTTTCTAAAATTGGAATGGGTTTTCCACCAGAAGTTACATCAATGGAATCCCCAAATTCTTTTCTGCGTTTTTTCTCAAGATATTTGAAAGCGTAGTGAGGATCGGAAAGTGCTTGAACAGCAGTTTGACGAGCTTTTAACACAGGCTTTTGCCTTAAATCGTCTATTTTGCTACGAAATTCGGGATATCTTTCACTATATCTATAAAAAGCCTCACGAGAAATCTCTGCGTAACTGCACGCCTCCTCTATCGTTCCGTCAATAGCAAAAACCTGTTCTAGTTTCGTTACAACCGAATTCTCGTCTTTTCCATCGAACCACGGCCTACCTACTGGATTTTTACCGTTTTTTTGTTTGTGTAATCTTCCCATCTTTGAATAATTTGTCCACAGATTTTCCCCTTTAATCATTGACCTTTGAGATGTTATATGTTATTGTATCTAGATGATAGATTATAGAAGTAAAATACTTAATATACGTTATCTTATACTAAAAAAGAAGATTACTTATGAGGAAGGCAAAAAACTTGCCCAACCTCTTATAATTAAAATGAATAAAATAAATAAAGAAATTTCTATTAAACATAATATGCGTTACAAACCGTTTACTTTTAGTTATCTGATTCGTTAAGGTTTTTTGAAAATTATTATATATTCATGGCATTTTACAGTACGTTTTAAAACATAATCTTTTCTTCTTAATCTTATCTTTTGAGATAAAACTTCTGCTACCACAAAATCCCATAATTTAAATCCTACCATTTCTGACCATTCTATAATATATTTTTGTACGGGGATTAAAAAACCTTTTTCCCGTTTATCATTTATAGTAATCACACACAATCTATCATTTTTTAGTACTCGAAAATTCTCTTTTTGTAATTTTATAAAATTCTTACCAAATATATCAATATTCTTATTACCTATTTCATGATCTTCTTTACTGTATTTTTCTTCATCTAAAAAGGGAGGATTACAATATAAAAAATCAAATTTTTCATCATCAAATGGCAAATCCATTCCATTAGCTTTTATTATTTGATAATTACCTATTTTATTAAAATGTCCTTTTAACTTTTCATACTGTTTTTTTCCATGTGTAATTGCAGTATCCCATATATCAACTCCAATACCTGAAAATCCATGTATCACAGCAGATGAAGCGAAAGTAGACCACCCACAACAATTTTCAAGAAAGAAATCGCCTGCCCGCATATAAGTTTTTACTATACGCCTTATTTCTTCTAGATTAGTTCTACTGTATTTCTGTCTAACTAGATTCTGTTTTTCTTGCACTGGTAATTCAATCCAATAATCAAAAAATTCGGAATTTTCATTTTTTATATCTTTCCAGAAAGAAGATAAACTGTATCCTACTAATTCATTAATACCATCTCCTATATCATCATTATAGGTTTTTAAAGGGTTCCAGCCCTCTGCTATTCGCAAATCTCTGTCAAATCCCGTCAAATCGATCATTTCGGTATCTAATCCTTTCAGTTCTTCAATAACTAAATTCATATTCCAATCGGATTCGTTAAGTTTATTATCTGCGAGGCGGTAAGCGTTAGCCTTTTCTTCTGAAAGGGAAACCTCTAAAACAGGCACGCTCTTTAATTTGAGCATTTTAGCGGCTTCATACCGAGCATGACCGACTATGATCGTGCCTTTCTTATCTACAACGATTGGTTGATTAAAACCAAATTCCTTAATACTAGCCGCTACTTGCTTGATTTGATAAAGCGGATGTTTTTTGGCATTTTTAGGATAAGGTCTTATCTCATCTATATTTCTATCTTTCATTTCTTTTTTCTCGGCGCTCGTTTAAATCCCCCCGTGGCGTAATAAGCTCTGACTTGTTTCGTAGTATATTTTCTTCCACTTTGTAAATGGCATGATTAGTGGCTCTAAATCTTATTAAATTCGTGTCGGCCTTTAAAAATACAATAATTCTACTTATCCACCTCCAACTAAAAGAAAGATGTTAATAAATTAATAAATATCTCAACTTTCAGCCATATCATTTTCTACCCAATATCGCCAATGAGATTCCAAACCATAGGGAGTTCCAAATTTCGTTTTTATTCCAATAATTTCTCTAAGCGTAGGATAGAATTTGAGATAACGCAATTTAAACTTTATCTTTTTGGAATTATATCCTTCTTGAAACCAACGTAAAATAATCCAATCTCTTTCGTAATATTTGGTTGGGATTTTAGATAGTTTCATGTCTTTCTTGTCTTGGCTTTGTGGATGCTCCGAGGTTTTCTCTAAAAATCGGAGCGTCCGCGAAACAAAGAGCTATTTGCGAATTTCGGGCATGGCATTAGTGCCCTCGAAAAGCGTGCATTTGAGCTTGAGTACCACTTCTTGGTGGTTGTTCTCGCTAGTGTGGGCTTCTCCGCGAGCGGCCAGACAACCTACGGCCTTCAGGTCTACCATCATGGCGTTGAAATGAGCCTTGAGGCCAGTTTCTGCCACTTGCGACCAGTGAAGCGTGCGAGTGGCCTCGACCTCTTGGCCGAAAACGAGTCTAGCGGCCAGAAGCAACCCGAATATTGATATCACGCCAAAAGCGAGCCTCGTCAGCTTCCTTTCCATCTTTCTCCTCCTTTTCCTTTCCGTGTTTCTTTTCTATGTGAAGAAGTTTTCTCGTCAAAGACCCGAACCAAGAATCACAGAAGTCGCACTTATACATCGCCCCTCCGCATGGAGAAAGAGAAAACGTATTCCCTCTCTCGTTTGAATAAAGAACTCGGCGCAGAATTGACACCACCACACGACAGTTTCTTGCTCCTCGAAAGTAGGCATACCTTCGGACTTACAAGAAGGACACTTAAGGAACTCCACTATTCACCTCCCTTCTGGATATATTTTCCTACCAATTCCACGTTTTCTTTCAGAATCACGTCAATCTCATCCATGAATTTGTCTGCCGCCTCCCGTACCTCCTTTCCCTTCGCAGATACAGCCTGCGTGCGTGCTTTGTCCGCAACCACTTCTTCCACGATTTCATCTTTGCGGCTATCATGCCGTTTCCTTTCCTGTGTACGCGCCATCGGTGAACCTCCTAGCTTTGCCGCAGAGTTTATTGATGGCTTCCGTTACTTGACGCACCTCCTTAGCGGTGGGGAAGTCTTGGGCATAATTGCCTTCTCCGTGGAAACAGGAATCGCAAAGGAATTTCCTCGAAATGGGGACTGAAACAGAAGCGTAACAACATGAGCACATTATTCGATGGAGTTTAGGCCGCCTACCGTATTCGTATGCTCCGGCCATGGCTACCTCCATCTGTTAAGGTACACCGCTTTAATCATCACATCCTTTTGCTTTTGGCATTTAACGCAGGTGAGCTTGATAAGGATAGCCCATTCCATCATGTAATTATCCTTATCCGGCTTCATTTCAGCTCCGCAAACGCAAAGGAACTTAATGCCGTTAGGCATTTTACCCTCCTCTCCCTTATCGCATTGACTTATTTTACCATCTCTTTGAAATTTATTTAAGATGTGCTATATTGAATTATCCCCTTCGGGGATTTTTTGTTGGGATTATTCTTAAAAATACCCTATGAAATATGCGTTATTGGCTTTACTTATTCCGCTTATATCGTTTGCTTCCGGAGATATTGAAAAAGAGAATCAGATCGTGGATTTTCTCTCCTATTGTGAGTCTCGTCATAACTCGAGGGCGATAAATCCTAAGGATAGCGATGGCACCGCCTCTTGGGGACGCCTACAATTCAAAATAGGGACATTGAAAAGTTTTGGGGTTTTATATGGTTTATTAAAAGAGTCGGATAACGCTTGGGATTATAGGTTTGATAGTATGCTTCAAGAAAATATATTGAGGCGCATGATCCGAAATAAAGTTAATTTGGCTAGCCAGTTCCCAGCTTGCTGGAAAAGATATTTAAACGGAGCAAGAGTGCCGGACGAGAATAGATTTTAACTCCCAATAAATTAACTGCTGACTTATTCATTGAGGCGGTAAAAAAGGTCGAAGGGTAAAAGTAAACTAACTATGAAAAAAATAAAAACTATTTTTGATAGGGACTGGAATGGAAATAGGAGAGTGGTTGATAAATACACAGATGGTTTTTCGCCAGATTTACTCATTGGGGCAGTTGCTACTGAAAAACTAGATGGAATGAATGTAAGAATCACGCTCCGAAATCATCTTTGTGTAAGAACAGAAAAGCGGAGAAATCCCGATAAGATACAGAAACAAAAAGGCATAGAAGAACCTTGGTATAAGGATGCCGATGAATATTCGCCAGAAGACAAATGGATTTTTGACGGAATAAAAAATACCGATTTTTCAAATCTTTCTGATGGGGAATGGTCGGGCGAGCTAGTAGGAACGAACATACAAGGAAACTCTCTTAATCTTGAAAACAATCGGATAGTTTTCTTTTCTCTAAATCAAGCCCCAGTATTTGAAAATGTTCCGATTGATTATGAGGGATTAAAAGAATGGTTGCCCGCACAGAAAAGTAAATACGGAAAGGATTGCGGAATTGAAGGAATTGTCTGGCATACGAACGCTGGCGATATGTTTAAAATAAAGGTCAAGGATTTTTTTGGAGATAAGGATAGATTTTAATACGCCGAGATTAACTCCATAATTTCGGCCATTTTTGGTTGAGAAACTTTTGTTTCTTAGGTCGTTTAATCAAAGAGAAGTTAAGCTGGCCTTGGGAATGAAAATTCCCGCGGATCGA
>Ga0208957_1000466_pt1 | contig 32555 bp, 43 predicted proteins | sample RifOxyA1_FD_184029 | JGI IMG/M metagenome (GOLD analysis project Ga0208957, IMG submission 184029) | Groundwater microbial communities from Rifle, Colorado - Rifle Oxygen_injection A1 (SPAdes) | ecosystem: Environmental > Aquatic > Deep subsurface > Groundwater | place: Rifle, Colorado, United... | reverse complement strand
CATCTCCCTATGGGGAGTGCCAGTGTGCCCCAGGAGCCACAGCAGCCAATCAGCCCGCTCGAGGCGCTGGATAACGTCATTGAGTGCGGCTTCCCCGCAGGGGTAAACCTCGCAGAAGCGGATTACTTCGTCCTTGCAGGCGTTATGCTTGTTAAGCCAGTCTTTCGTTATTATCAAAATGGGACCTCCTCATTATTGATAGAGCTGTTTTTATCAACGACATTTGTCTGGTGTCTGCCTTCTGCATCTTTTCCAGAGTATTCTACGCCAATGCTGAAAGGATACCCAAATAACCCTTTACGATGATTTAATTGATAGAGCAGCAATCCAGGAGGGCCTATTTGCATTTTCGTCCCTTCTTCTATACCCATATTGTTGCTTTTTACAATAGCTTCAAACACAATCTTTTTTACCAATTTTCCCTGCAACCTTCCGCTTTTCGGTGTAAACTCAATTTCTTTATCTCCCAGGACCTCAAGAAAGACCCAATTCCCCGTTTTGTTTGTCAGGTCCAACCACTCTAGTTTTTCGTAGGCTGTTTGCTGCTCTTGTTTATATCCCAGTTTCTCAGCTCTGTCTGTGAAGTCGCTCATTTTGTTTTTCCTCCCATTCCCATTTCGTTTATAACGTCCTCCAAATTGTCCAGGGCAACGGTAACCTGCTCATACTCTCCAGTCTTGAGCAATCCAGCGGCCCTGGATTCAAACAAAATCTCTCTGAAGGACCTCATTTCATTTATTAAATTCCAATGCGCTTTTTCAAGTGCCTCATGTTTTTCTTTATGTTTTTCGTTTGAGAAAAGAGAATCAACACACCTAGAGTGAGCCGTATGAAACACATTTTGCTGTCCCATTTGTATTTTTTCAGTGTGTTCTTTGTCGAATATATGGTCATTACACAAGGGACAATCGTGATATGCTATCTCGCTTGGGTTATCCATTTTATTTTTTCTCCTCTTATTTTATTTGCAAAAAATTCACCCCTGGGGATTATGAGCGTGGGAGCGCAGATGGAATCCGCCAGGGGTGTTATCAGGGGGAAATTGTTTTGTTGTCCCATGCTCATGAATAAAGTATATATGACTATTGAAAAAAAGTCAATGTTTTATAAATTTATTTTTCCCTCTCAAAACATCGTTTTTACCGACGATGGGGGGGTATGATATCTAGGGTTTTTCCGTCAATTTGTCGTCTTGTCGTCGGTTAAAATACACCTTGACATTGCGGAAATATATTTACATAATTAACACTGCCCTTGCATTGATAATGCCAGTGAAGGTTTCGTGGGGCAATAGAAATGGCGAAACGATAGCAACTCTAAAAGGTAGATGGGGTATGCACCAACAAGTTGACTACTCTTGTCCCTCCCTCAAATGGCATATTTTTTCTCTTCGTGTCGGAGAGTTAGGCACGTCCTGTAGATAGCCAGGGGCTACAGGCTCTACCTTCAATTTAGAGGATAATGGACCTTGCGCCCTCCCCCTGTAAGATATGCCAGGGGGAAAAGTAGTCTTATGCTTAATGTCTTTAATCGCAATTATAGATCAACAAATATTATTGATGGTGAATATAATGCAAGAATTCGGTATCTTAGAGATTTAGAACTCGAAAAAAGAAAGACACATTTTTTTACCCGCAAGAAAAATTCCCGAAAAATAAAAAAGAAAAAAAATAAATTCCCGACAAGGGTGCGTGAATTTCAAAGAAAAATGCGATTAAACCCCGCCTGGGCGGAAAGGGATTTATTAAGAGTTCTTAAAGAGAAAAATATAAATTTCCAATTTCAAAGAATAATCAAATTGGATTCCTGGTATGCCATTGTAGATTTTTGGTTTCCTGCTACTAAAATAGTATTAGAATTAGATGGAAAATGGCACGATGAAAGGGTAGACAAAGATAAAAGACGTGATAATGAGATAATAAATACTGGCATGGTAAAAAGAGTAATTAGGATTAAGAATAAAACCTCAAGATATTTAATAAAAAACCATTTTATTGATAAATTTATAAGCGCTATTTCTTAATGTAATTTACAATGGTATTGGTTCTGGCCAATATGTAAGGTAAGCTGACTTCCTTCCTTCTTTAGAGTGAGGATGTTTCTCTATTTTAACATGGACTATAACATACCCTATCTGCTGTGGAGACATCTGTCCCAACTCAGAATAATGAGTCTTACCGATCTGATATCCCTGGGTATAACCTCCGCAGTTCACAATCAACCGTGGGCTTGGATAGATATGTAAGGGGCTATTGGTTCGCGTTGTTGCTCTCATGATAGGGTTTGTAAATCCACCCTCCAGATCGTTGGAGTGTCCTCTAAGCAAGATATTAACATCCCAGTTTTTGATAGTTTCCTCCATCTTGCGGATAGCTGTTGTCATTGACGACTTTCCCCCGCCGCATCCATGAGTCGCACCGACATTTAAGACATAACCGCTTCGGTTGCCACCGGGAAATTTCTGTTCTACGATGATTTGCACCCAACAAAAAAACCCTAGATATTGAGCTTTTACTTTACTGCACATATATTGAGTTGTAGTAAACAACCCAAGCCTGGAATTTGCGTAATGGTGTCCCTCTAAAAAGCCAATCTTTTTAAGATTTGGATCATCTAGGTTGAATTTTTTAATACAGTCATCCACGGTTTTTAAGATGTTTTGATCAAACTCATCCCTTGAATTGGGGTCATCAGCCAAGATAGACTCTATCCTGCCCCTTACTTTGGGCCTCATAAAGTTTTGGATATCACCCATTATCATCAGGTAGCCATTGGGATCGTTACGGCATCGGTCAAGGCACTTTTTGATAGCCTCAGTATTGGAAGCAAAGTCGCCATCCTGGAAATCCCCTGTACTGTAAATTCTAAATTCCTCTGTTCCCTTTAGACATATGTCAATGCGCAATGCTTCCATTTTTTACCCCTTTCTATTTGTTGGATTTTCACTTGTCACACCGGTATGACAAGTAAATACCCCTGGTTAGCAAGTAACTAAGGGTATTTTATGATGATTAACTCAAAACTGCGGTATATTCTTCTTTTCCCAGTTTGCTAGGGCGTCATAAAGGCTATTCTCGGCCCAAATCACGTCATAGACCCTGCGGACGTGCCCTAGTCGGCACAGGATACCCAATACCAATTCACACCTGCCTGGTGGCGCGCCCTGGGTGATGATGCCTGCTCGCAGGGGTTGCCAGCGCAGGCCAGCCCTGCTACGCGCCAGTTCCGTGGCGATAAGGTAACTAATCTGTATCATGTCCATTTTACGCTCCTTTTGGTGGTGTCCAATCGGCCAGTAATCTTGATAGAGTTTTATACGTTTTTGAGTCGCAACGCCATACATTGCCAAATTTCAATCGTACCCTATATTCTTTATTTCCATATTTCACGATTTTAGTGTTCATTTTGTTTCTCCTTTTTCATTTTTCCGAATCTCCGCATATTACGTCCCACAGCACCGATAAATTGTGCTCGTCCATCCAGTCTATATTTTCGGCCTCCCCCCCCAGTATTTTTGCAGCGTCAGCTAAATCTGCATTGCCAACCAATATATAAGTGGGATACATACCCAATGCTTCCCACGCCGCCAAACGGTGCGATCCCTCGTACGCCTGATTGCCGTCCCATAGGACAGGGGGGAGATCGCCCCCAGACGATAATACTGTTATCATGCTGGCTAGTTTTACGCTATCCGTGACCCTGTGGGGCGCTCTATGTGCCCAGGGCAGTACTGCTGATGTTTTCATTTTTCTATTCTCCTTTTGAGGGAGCGTGATACAGTTGATTTTTGGATTTTGGATTTTGCGCTCCCATACATATATTATATAGGATGGCCGCCAAAAAATCAATAGCAGACGTGTAAAATCCGTGTAACGATTGTATGACAGCGCAACCGCCACTACGGTTTATTGTTTTTCGGGCGGTATATGACGGATATGTAACGATTGTATGACAATAAAACCGTAAAAAAGCAAGAATTATTGGAAACACTTAGAGGATATGGTGTACAATTACGGTATGAGTGATAGAGAACCCACTCCGCAGCTGAGGGCGAAATACAAAAAGTTTGCTACGAGTGTCATTGAGGGTAACACCATACGCCAGTCGGCAATAGACGCTGGTTATGCTCCTGGGCGTGCGTCGGAGCAGGGGTCCAGACTGATGCGGAATACAACTGTACGCCAGTTGTTTGAGCGAGAGTTCAAAAAGATAGGAGCTGGACGGGATTTTTGGGCGAACAAGGTCAGGGATGGCGCGGAGGCAAACGATGACAAGGGCAATCCCGATTGGCGTACGAGGGAGGGATACATTAATATGGCCCTCCGAATATGGGGAGCCCTATCCAGGGACGGAGAGGGAGAGCATGCCAGCACGCAAAACGTGATGATACAGCTAGTGCAGGCCGCTCAGCGCAGGGGGTTAGACGGGTCTGGTGATGTGGGAGAGTGAGAACCCTGGCAGTTGCACAGCGAATAATCAATAAAATCAACAATTTAACCATTTTGATGGATATCCAGGCATGGGTAGGTACTAGATATCGTGTCCTACGCAATCCTGGAGCGATTTTTGGAGGTCAATTGTCTCGGCGCCAAGACAATGTTGTATGGTTATGGGATATGAGGGGGAGGTGAGAGGATGCGTGTAACGAGGGTAACCATCAGTATGAGCAAGGACCCCAGGGTACTGGCCTACGCCACCCTGGTGCTGGATGACCAACTGATTATACGCAATATCCGCATTATCAGGCGTCCTGATTCCCGCAGGATGGTGCTGATGCCATCCCGCCAAGGGCGTAGCGGAGAGTATGCGGATATGGTACACCCCGTAACGGTGGCGTTTCGCTCCTACCTGGAGGCCGTCCTACTGCGGCGCATTGACGAGTTGACCATAGAGGAGCCCTCCGCTACCCGTAGCGTACTGGCAGGTGGGGACCATCCTCCTGAGACTGTTAGCGACGCCATTCTATAGTAGCAGCAACCGAGAGGTTCAAAAATGGATAACATAGATGCCAAGGCATCTGAGATATTCTCCAAAGCGCAAAAAAACCCGTACTATTACATAGAGTTATGCCTCAGCATTTTTAATAAACGGGGACGCTATGTCCCGTTCAAGCTCAATCCTGCTCAGAGGCAGTATGCGTCCATCAATTCCCGATTCAAAATCATCCTTAAAGCCCGCAAGCTAGGGTTCTCCACTCTCATAATCGCCAGAGCAATCTGGAGATGCGCATTCCTGCCAGGAAGGCGGGCGGTTATTGTCAGCCACACCAAGGACGCAGCGCAGCGTCTCCTATTAGATAGGGCTATCCCCATCATAAAATCGTCCATCATCCCATTGGCGGTAGAGGACCGCAAGGACTGGATAGAGTTTAAGGACACTGGCAGCAGGTTATGGATAGGAGCTGCGGGGTCAAAGCGGTTCGGGCGAGGGGATGATATCACGGACTACCACCTATCAGAGTACGCCCATTATGAGGATGTTAGCGTTGGCACTGGTATTGAGGAGGCCATTACGGAGGATGCTTATGGCGACATTGAGTCAACAGCCAACGGTACCAATCATTTGCATGAATTATGGGTGCGGTCGCTAGCTAAACAATCCCGTTATACGCCTTTATTCGTTCCCTGGTGGGCCAATCCTGAGTATTGCGTAAAGGATGCTAGATTAGACGTCTTAGGTGAGGAGGAGCATAGGTTGATATCTACGTTCGGACTCAGCCACGGTCAGATAGCGTGGCGTAGGTCCAAAATCACTGAGATGAGCAACCCTCAGTTGTTCTCCCAGGAATACCCTGCCTATCCAGAGGAGGCTTTTTTAAGTTCTGGCAGGATGGTTTTTGACTGGCAAGCGATAATCAAACATGAGCAGTATTGCTCAGAACCTAAACTGATTGGCTACCTAGAGGAACATGGAGGATTTAGCAATGTTTCTCCTGATAGCAAGGGCAATCTAGCGATTTGGGATATGCCCGTTAATGGCCACGTTTATTGCATAGGGGCTGATGTGGCTGAGGGTGTGGATGGGGGGGCCTACAGCGCTGCCATTGTGATAGACTTATCAACCAAGGCCCAGGTAGCGGAGTGGCATGGCCACATAGAGCCTGATAGGTTTGCAGATGTTCTAGCTCGCCTCGGTTCTTACTACAACCATGCCCTGCTTGCACCAGAAGTCAATAACATGGGGTTGGTAACGGTTAATCGCCTGCGGGATTTGGGATATAACAACCTATATCAGCGTAAGGTGAGCCAAAACCGAAGCGATGACCAGTTATACGGGTTCCAGACAACGGCAAACACAAAGAATTTGATTATAGGCTCTTTTGCTGGCGAGGCTATCCGTGATTTCGGGTTTTCAATCCGTTCAGCGGCCCTCTTGTCAGAAATAAGGACTTATGTGTATAATGCGTCCAATAAGATGGTTGCTCAATCTGGATGCTATTCAGACAGGATTATGGCAGCTGCAATTTGTTGGCACATTTCAAAGGAGATTGGCGATATCCCCGTAACACCTAGATTTCGTGATTCGTTCAAGAGTTCTCATGGCATAACCATTTCATCTTCCCCTTCTTATGGAGTGAGGGAAGAATGAAGGAAGATGGTTGAAATACAGAGAAAACGTATGTTAGAATAATGGAGGTCATAGACATGCAATCAATCAGCATAGAAAAACTAAGGCTGTTAAGCGGGTGGGTGTTAGTCAAAATTGAGGATGCTGTCAAAACAAAAGCTGGCATTGAGGTTATTGAAACATCCAAGAGCAGTGAAAACAATCGTGATTCTGCCCGTTCTGGCGTTGTCGTCCTTATAGGGCAAGACGTGGATGATTTCCATATAGGCCAAAAGGTATGGTTTGACAAATATGGAGCAATGACAGAGGCGTTTAATGTTGAGGGATGGGGTTTTTGCAGGATTATGAAGGACGAAGATATTATAATGACGGAGGACGACAATGGTGGAGATGGGGAGTGCGCCAGCACAGGAACAGCCGAAACTGCCAGTACCAACTCAAGCGCAGTTGTATCTGGATGAGCCAAATGGCATTGCCTGGATAGGCATACCGTTAAAGAAGCATAATCCGTTTGAAATGACTCTAATTCTTGACAGTATGAAAACCCATCTGTATTTATGGTACAAGAAATCTGAAAATAAGAGCGTAATAGTTCCTGGTTTGATGAATGGGATACACAAGTCTTATAATCAAATTAAAAAGATGATAGGGAGGTAACATGGCTAATCGTTTTTATTCTAATGTGAATCCTGATTATGGTCAGGAGAAGGAGAAAAAAGTGGCAAAAGGAAATGTTCCTCACGATAACAGTGATTGGGCGCAAACAGGCAGTAAGGAAGGCAAGGCAGAAGCGAAGTTTAAGAATACACCAAATCCTAACGAAGATGTTAAGTCGCTGCCTCAGACTAAGGGCGTAGCTGAGTAGAGTTCACTCCATACCCAACTAATGACCCTTTTCATTGGTTGTAGCAACATTTTATGCCTAGCTTACAGAGACGCAGGGAACTAGACCTTAGAACAGAGAGATTTGAATCTGAGATGGGTGTTTCAGATTTCAAGAATTACCCACGATTGCGGGTTTATCAGTGTTCTGAGTGTCATACGCTTTACCAGGAGCGTTCCAGGCATTGCCCTAGATGCGATAAGAAGCGCATGGGAGAGTTAAGACCCATGAGAGAAGATGAGGTTGCCTCATCTCGTGAGAGGTCAATTAGAAAGATTAGGGATAAACTAAGATTCTAAGATTCTAAGATTCTAAGATTTTCAAGGAGAGAAAATGAGAAATATGACAACTAATAAAGTGAAAGCGATGATAAAAAAGTCTAAGATGGAAGATATGGATATGGGCTCCACTAGGACAAAGATGATGAGTTCTGCTAAGGGTGGCAATACTATCCAGGTTGGTGAATCTGGCGTCATTCAGAGGGCAATGAGCCATTCAGATGTTCCAGGAGCAGGAGCCTCCAAGAGGGCAAAGTTAGGTCCCCGCAGCAAGATTAAAACCGTAATGGGTGAGTTTAAGCGTGGAACTCTTTATTCGGGCAGGAGCAAGAAGAAGGTATCCAAAAGAAAACAAGCCATTGCCATTGGTTTATCAGAGGCTCGCAAAGCTGGCGCTCGCATACCAAAACCAAAGAGTTAGTTGGAGATAAAATTTGCAAGTTGAATATGGTCTACTAAAACCCCCCCAAGATGTAAAATCAAAGATTGATAAAGAAATCTACAGCATCCCCGAAGTAAGACGCAATAAGAAACTTAAACTGTCTGATAACAAACTGCAAGCGATTGAAAGGGATATAAAAAGCAAGTACACGCAGTATAAGACAGAGACAGCAGCCCTTCGGCGCAGACTGGTCAGTTTAAATGAAATCCTTGAAGGTGTTGTGCCAAAGACTAACTTTCCCTATGAGGGAGCGTCTAATATAACTACCAGGTATGCTACAGGCATGGCCCGTGCTTTCAGGTCCACTTTCAATAAGTCATTATACGCAAGTCCTGATATTTTCATCGCTAGCGGCAAGGCAGATAAGAAAGCCATTGATGACGCGCAGGAAGTTCTTAACAGGAAGTTTAGCCTGGAATCAGATGGTTTAGACATGGTAAAAGACGGCACTATGCCATGTTTCAGGGATGGAGTCTTTTTAATCTCAGCGTATTGGGAAAGAGAGATAGAGAAGGCGAGCGATTACAGAGCATATAAGACAGCCAATGATTTTATCAAAGATTACTCATTGCCAGAAGATGCGGGGTTGTCTCAAGAGGAATATGACGCATTGCTTGATAAATTTATAGTCAACGAAGAATTTGAATACAGGGTTGAGTATAAATACGATTTCTTAAAGAATAACGGTTTGAAATTTCAAGTTATTCCTCTAGCTGAATTTATCTTTTGGCCCACATGGGTTCACACGATATCAGACATGAAGTTATATGGACGCAGTTATTCAAAATCACAAGAAGATATCTTGCTAGGTTCTAAGGAAGGCCTCTATTACGAAAGGAAAGCGTACGAATGTATAGCCAGGCAGCATGGCATGAAAACAGACGAATGGTCAGCATCCAGGAATTTTATTGATGGTCTATCTGTTACGCAGACAGAAAAGACGCCATACGAATTAGCCGATGTTGTTTATAAAGCGGATTTAGATGATGATGGCATACCAGAAAAATATCTTGTTGTGTTTGACGTGAATAACTTTATCGTTTTAAGCGTTGAAAGTTATCCCATCATGAGAAACATTGATTTTGTTGTCTCTTTCAGGTTTGTTAAAAGAGATAACAGGTTTATAGGCGCTTCAATGGCTGCTGATGGGGAGGACCTGTTTAACCTGATTGATACTATTCACCGCCATAGGAACAATATCCGTTCCCTGGTTGCTGCTCCTGTGGTATTCATGAATGAAACCATGAAAGAGCATATTGACCCTTCTAGGTCTGAGAATGTTATACGTCCAGGCATGGTTATTTGGGGGAAACCGCCATTTGACAATATAGCCAGGCAGATGATTCTTCAAAATTTTGACCAACCTGGAAACTCCGCAGATGAGGAAAACCTTGCCGTTCGTTATCTTGAGCTTGCCATTGGTCCTACGCAGGCTTTATCTGGCAAGGAATCGCCGTCAGACCCTCGTTCGCCGATGGGTAAAACCATTGCTCTAATAAACCAGGCAAATTTAAGAATAGATGATTATATGTCAGAGTTCTCAAAGTCATTTCCAGACCTAGCCAGGCTTGTGCAAGCCCTTACAATTCAGTATTCAAACGATGAGGAAGATGTGCGCAAACTATCAATAAATGGTATTATTTGGACCGAAAGGAAGCGGTCTGTTACAATGTCGCCAGAATTTGCGATGCAAAGAATACAGGGACTTATGACGCTATATGCCATGTATCTTAAGATGGGAGGTCCACAAAACAATATAGCCACTGAATTGTGGAACAGGATGGTTTTAGCATCAGGTGAGGATGATACCAATAAATTGACTGTAGAGACTCAACAACCACCTGCTGAGACAACTCCTGGACTTCCTGTGGCAATCCCTGGGGGCGTTTCTGTTCCTATGGGAGCATCAGCACCCCCCACTCTAACTCAATCAACGGAGATGAGATAATATGTCTATTGAAAAACCAACTCAAAGTCTGTTAGACTCTTATGTAGACGCTCTTTCAAAAACAAGGGAATTTGCAAGAAAAATATCTGAATTTGGAGAATTTAAGGAAACATCCCACTGGAAATCATTTAAGGGCATTTTGAATGAATATATTGATTTGAATAAAAAAGGCATACTTCAAGAGCTTGATTTAAGAAAAACATCTCAAAGTGATATTGCTGCTTCGTATGTCAATCTTGCTCAGATGTCTGGTGTTGTGAAGCTCTGTGAGGGTCTTATTTCGTATGTTGATAAGTCAGACGATGTTCTTGCAACGTGCCGAGAGAGCATTAAACAGCTTGAAGAAAAGATAACCGAAACTGAGAAAGCAAAAGAACAAGGAGTATTCTAATGAGCGATGAAAAAGAACCAACCCAGGAAGAACAAGAAAATAAAGAATTACTGGAACAGTTAAAATCAGAACTTGAACAGCTTAAGGTTCAATCCAGGGAAGTTAATGAGGCAAAGATTAAAGCCGAAGCAGAACGGGATATCCTTAAGAATTTCAATGTCCCACAAACCTCTAAAACGCAGAATACCGTAACAGAAGAACAATGGAAAACGTGGGAAGAAGCTACAGGATTAACCAGGCAGCAGATTATGGCAAACGCTCAGATTGCGCAAGGGCAAATATCAGAAGCCGTTAAACCCATTGAGGAAAGTCTAAGAACAACCCAGGAAGAAAAGAAGAAATTAGAAGAACAGATTAAAAAGATGGATTTTGAGAAGAAATCAGACAGGGTATATAGGGATTTTTACAAGAAAAATCCTGTGATGGAAAGATACGAGAAAGACGTTAATGAATTTCTCGCAGATTACCCTGATGAAACCAGGAATGACCCTGAAAAGTTGACGAAGGCATTAGAAAAGGCTTCTGTTTATATTAAAGGCAAAGTTGGAGAGAAGATTATGAACAAAAACAATTCTTTTAACAGTCCAAGGTTTGAGAATCCTGGCAATGTGGAACAGACCACGGAAGAAACAGAATATAATTTTGACGGAATGGAAGATTATGCTAAAAGGACGATGCAATCAATAATTAAGAACCAGGAAGATGAAAAAGTATTGAAACAATATGAATCAGGCGATGGTAAGGGAGTTAAAATAAGAGGCGATAAAGAATGGGAAGAAGCAAAACCGAGGTTTAATCGTTAATGTTTTGGATTGATGGAGCATATTACAGAGATTATTTAAGGGACAAAGGCGAAGCTGGCATTTTCATATCCCTTTGGCCTGCTGAAAACCGAGGCAATGGTAAGATAAGAGAAAACAATATCAATACTGGGTACGCTCAGGGCAATGGAAGCCTGAAACGTAAAGTATCCTGTAAACAATGCGGGTTTATTTTTGATTTGAACAAAGTTGACCATTCTGGCGGTTCTTTGGATGGCAATGGCGCTGGCGGGGCCGTAGCTGGCGGAACGGTTACAGCAACATCTAATTGGGGTGATACGGTAACGGATTATAACCTGGACCAGGATTTTAGAAAAGCTGGCGGGTGTCCATTGTGTTTTAGTAAAAATGGTACGACGAAATCAATAACAAAGACTTTAGGGCAAGAACCAAGATTTTCAGTTGGATTTTGATTTTCAGCTTAGACCTTCCTAGACTACTTCGTAGACTCAGCAATCATACATCTTCTTAGACCAGCCTAGATACAGCAAAATATATCTTATAGGAGATAAAAATGAGAGTAATTCATAGCGCTCAAACGCAATCCACATTAGCGCCAGTTTACGGCGCTTCTGCGGATGTTTTCCCAGGCGCTCTTTTAATGCCTGGTGTTACTGCGGAAACGAACGATGGCACTTTAATCATTGCTACAGATGCATCTAATGCTGATGCTGTAGGTGTTTTAGTTGAACTGCATGATTTTAGCGAAAGCGGGGATGCCCTGGTTACTGGCGCTGTTGACTGGTTTAATACTGGCGCTCCTCCGATTCCTTCGCATAAAGTCCAGCTTATTGACACTGGTGTTTTGTGCAGGGTAGCTTATGATTTGGTTGATACGCTTGCTGTTACTTCTTATTCTAGCGTAACCCTTACCATTGGAAGCTTGGAAGATAATATAGATACTGGTTTTATTTATATTGCTTCTGGCGCTGGAATTGGTCAGCTTGAGTTTATTGACACCTCTGCTGCTGGAAGCTGCACCGTTCCGACAGCGTTCCCAACAGTTCCAGATTCAACAAGCACCGTTGTTAAGATTCTTCCTTTGTATCATCAGGTTGTTAAGTGGGATATTTCCACCGCAACCGATGAGACAAAGATTGGCAGCGATGCTGCTGCTGGCACTGGACGGTGTTTTATTCTTGAACGGCATATTGTCAGGAATGGATACGACCAGATGCTTGACCCCGATATGCATGGCGGGTTATCTGGTCTTAATAGTTTAGCTCAGTTTGAAATTTATGCGGTTCTTCAAATTACGAACGCTGGATTTCATCCGATTGACTAAACAGATACATTTGCTTCATTGATTGGTATTGGATTATTTATCTTAGACCGCTAATTTTCTAAAAGGAGAAAAACAAAATGGCTGGTTTAATTACGCAGGCCGCTTGGCCGAGGTTGGTACAGAAGGATTTATCACTGGTTTTTGTTAATCAATACAGGGATATTCCTTCCATGTTGCCACTGTTGTATAGAATGAAACGTGCAGAACAAGGCACTGAATATGATTTGGAAACAGGTGATATTGGCGTTGTTCCTGCTCTTAGTGATACTGGCATTGCTTATGATACCGTTCAGGAAGGTTACAGGAAATCTGTAACTGAAACTGAATATGCTCTTGGTATCAAAGTTACCAGGAAATTGCTCAGGAATGACCTGTATGGTGTTATTAAAGAGAAAACAAAACTGCTTGCCCAGGCATTTCGCCATCTTCGTGAAACAAGGGGCGCATTTGCTTTCAATAACGCCTTTAACAGTTCTTTTACTGTTGGAGACACCCTGAGTCTTTGCAACTCTGCCCATACATCAAGATATGGTGGAGCCAATCAATCCAATACATCCACATTGGCTTTTTCTGCCGCTAACCTTGAGACAAACAGAATTGCAATGAAGAAGCTAAAAACCAACAGAGACAATCCGATGGTGAACATTCCCACTATTATCCTTGCTCCTATGGACCTTGAAGATAAGGTTTATGAGGTCATTAAAAGCATGGGTAAGGTTGATACGGCAGTAAACAATAGAAACTATCATGAGGGAAGATACAATGCGATTATATGGGACAACTATCTTACCTCAGCAACAGCATGGTTTATTATCAATGAGAGTATGATGAAAGAAAAACTTGTATTCAGGGAATGGGAACCAATGCAATTCTTTATGTCTGGTGAATTTGATACTTTGGTATCAAAATACGCTGGTTATTGTTCTTTTGAAACAAGCACAGTGGAATGGCGTTGGGCTTTTGGCGCTAATCCATAACTAACAAAACACGGAGGAATCCTAGATGAACGGCAAACCTGGACGACCTAGAAAACAAGAAAGGACTCTTGACCATTCTGAGATTGAGCAATTACAACAAGAGATAGCTACGAGGAAAGCAATGATGAATATCGCTTCTGAACCTGGTTCAATGGATTATACGCCAACGTCGCTTCCTGAGTTCACTATTGATAAAGATAAAATAGAGAACGGTATAAAGCATATTGAAAAGGTGCTGCATGATAACTCTCCTGAAAAAGCATCAAGAACAAAGATTCCCATGCTTGAATCAAGAGCAAAGGAACTAGAATCTAAATTCAAGCCCTATCTTGAAACGTGGAAAGAGCTTGATATTATGAGGCGAGATACGCCTGAGTTCAGGAAGGCCGTCAGGAAAGGCAGCGAGAGGTCCAAGGTTGAACGTGATATTATGGAATGGAAAGAGATACAAAAACAACTTCGTCCAGACGATCAGGATGCTCCGTCTTTAGATAGATTGAGGGAAGATTAAAAGTTATTTGGAGGTATTAAAATGTTTAAGAAATTGACTTTGTGCCTATCCATGCTATATATTCCGTTATTTGCTTATGGCGGGATAGATGTTTATTGGACAGGCGGGTATGACACTACAGTATCAACGGATGTTTGGAAGATAACAAACAGGGGCGATTTGCTTCCTGGATTTAACGGAAGGCAGAGCATTGGAGATTCAAACTTCAAGATTTCAAGCGTTACGGCGCATGGAACCCTTGCTGTTGATGGAGCGACAACGCTTAATGGAGCATTGACATTAAATGCAGCAGCAACTACAGTAAGCACTGTTACGTTTAATACCATGACCGTTAAACGGTTTACTTCGCAAACTGGAATCTATGCCAGCACCAGTATCATTCCAACATCGTCATTTATGGTTCTTCAGGCTTCTGCTGGAACGATGGGAAGCATGACGAGTACACCCAATATCGCTACCAATACTGCTGTAACTGGGGGTACGAATTACGCAAACGGAACATATCTTTTGCTAACGTCTACTTCTTCCACTGGATATATTTCGTTGATTGACAATGATACTCTTTCTGGAAGCCTGGTTGAGCTTAACAATTCTTCAAGAACGATTGCTTCCAATGATTATTTAGAGCTTATGTTCTTGAATGGTTCTTGGTGGGAAGTGAATTATAACACCAAATAGGGGGATTTAACTAATGAAACGTATCCTTTTACCAATAGGATTGTTTTTTATTTGTTCTGTTCCCCTATTTGCCGAGATGGATGTTTTTGAAACCATCAGGGGCACTGGAACCGTGATCCCAGTACTTGTTTCCAGTTCAACTTCACTTAATTTAGATTCTGGCGGTAGGGAACTAAAAAGAAGAAAGGCTGTTGAAATTTGGAATGATGATACTACCAAGATGTTATTCTGTTCTTTTGATACAGCCGTATCTTCTATAACAACGTCTAATTACAGAGGAAGAAGGGTAGAACCCAGGAAATCGTTATATTGGGCAATACCAGATGTTGTGGACCCATATTGCGTTGCAGACACAAGCAATACTTTAGTCATATACACGCAATTTTATTAGTTCTTTCTATAGGATAATTGAAATGAAAAAAACAATTTCTCTGCTTCTATTATTTCTTCCTTTTGCGGTGTATTGTGAAACTATTAAATATAGTGGCGCAGGCACAATACAATCAGGTGATACCACATTTAACGGCAGCCTTGATGTTTCCAGCCTTACGGTTAATAACCAAACCACACTAAAAAGCAGCGTTACGGTGCTTGGTGACATGAACGTAAGCAGTGTGTCCTTCACTACAGGAGGAGAGACATTCAGGCTTACGGATGGTTTCAACGCAAGCCAAAACTCTCTTTATTTCAAGGCCTCTAATCCCAGGATGGTATTTGAAAATTCTACACCTAAGCAATGGGTGATTGAAATACCTGCTGATGATTTTGAGATTGAAGAAGTGGGTATTGCAAATTGCCGAATGAAGATATTAGCTGGTGGAAATTTGGGTATTGACACCTGTTCACCAGGAGGAAAGCTGGATGTCCAGGGTTCAGCGGCTTTTGGTTCAGGAGCTACGCAGTCAACATTTTCCTCAACGGGTAACTTGCAACTGGTAGCTGGTTCTACCATTACTGGAAATGGCAGTATTGCTTTATCATCTGCACCTACGGCGGGTACAGCGTCAAACATTGGATTAGCTGTATCTACTATGGGAGCAGTTTATCTAGGTTCAAGGATAAATGCGCCATTGGCGCTACATACGGCTGGCGCTAGGGTATCGGGTTTGGCAGGTAATGGCGGTGGAACGATGTTTAGCGTAACCGACAATGCTGGAACGTCAAAGTTTGATATTGACTCTTGCTCTGGCATTGGAGTCTGCTTAAATACACCCGCGAGTGCAACAATGGCTATGCGTATTGGAGGCACAACAATAGCCCAATTTGACACAGCAGGCGGTAGGCCATTTGTGGCATTGTCGCAGACAGATTGTAACCTCCAAACACCTACGCAAAGAGGCTCATTATGCGTAGAAAACAGCGCAACTTGTCCAATTTCGGTTTCAACGGGTACGGGCGCTGGACAATGGGCCTGCATATCAATAAGCGCAACACAGGGGCCATAACATGAATCCATTACTAGGAGTCTTTATCTTCACAATGATAGTTTATAGTTCCCTTCAACATGAAACTATAAACAATGATAAATATGTCTCAGTGGAAGCAAGCCAGCAATTTGAGCAGGAGGAGGTATGTCAGACATATCAAACCCCTGCTGGCGGGTGGATAGTTACTGAGTGCGAATGGAGAACGAAGGTAAGCAAGGCTGACTGGGGAGAACTGGTTGATGATTGGACTGGCGACTACTTGGATTGGGAATGATGATTTATTATATCCTGGTATATTTTTACACACTTAATCCAAATCCAAGCGTTTCAATTTATACAAATGAGAATTATATTTGCAAGGCTTTTACAAGTAAATATAATCCAGGGATATTGAAAAAACTTTACATGGTAGATATTCTAGATGCGAATAAAACGCTTAAAGAGGCAATATGCGTCAAGGATTCAGACGAGAAGTCAGATTGGAAGATAAAACCCAAACATGCATTATCTTTGTAATCAGTCAATGTCATTTTTCGGCACATTAGTGTATCTTTTACGGATGTTCTGTTTTGCATTTTGGAGGTATTGTAATGGCTTACCGTTATCCGACATTCGGAACAAATAGAATATCGGACGTTTTCCAGGATGCAATCAATCTAATCTGGTGGTGTTTCAAAGAGAAGGCAAGGGAAAATGTGGTGTGGTTGAGATTAAGATTCAGGTTTGGGGGTAAGAAAAATGGCTATAAACTTCCGTAGATTTGCAGTTCCTGATGGTTCAATCACGGCGGCAAAACTGGCAGACAATGCTGTTACAACCGCAAAACTGGCTGACTCAGCAGTAGCTTCAGCCAAACTAGCAGATAGTGCGGTTGGCTCAACCAAGTTAGCAGATTCAGCCGTTAGTTCGGTCAAGTTAGCAGATGCTGCTGTTAGCTCAACGAAGTTAGCAGATGCTGCTGTTAGCTCAACGAAGTTAGCAGATGCTGCTGTTGATTCAGCTAAATTGGCTGATAATGCAGTTGTTTCAGCTAAACTGGCTGATGCTGCAGTTGATTTAAGCACAGCAAAAGTGGGTGGGATACTTCCAGTTGCAAAAGCGCATGATGGGTTGAGGTTATTTTTAATCATGGCTGATGATACGCCCATATCTTCAACTGTGCCTGCTGTTGTGGACCAATGGGAGGTATTAAAAGAATCCCGTTTTTCCAAAAAAACAGCGACGCATCCAGTTGTGAAGATAAAATTTGGGCTTGAATTTTCTACAGGTGGTGTTGGTGGAGGAAATGTAGAGTGGGGTATATTTCTGAACGCCGAAGCAACGCCAAGGGCTTCAGGAGAAGCAAGCACATCAGAAGGTGAGTTTTCTATTATTGATTTGGCAGATGGTATTCATACGCTAAAAGTAAGCGTTAAATGCGGAGGCACACAAGTTTTTGGAACAGTTGGATTAACAGAAATTTATCAGACTGCATAAGGAGGATTTATGCCATTAAACATGAGAGCATTTGAGGTTACCGATGGTTCTATTACTTCCGCAAAGTTAGCCGATGCTGCGGTTAGCGCAGTAAAACTGGCTGATAATGCAGTTGATTTAGGAACTGTAAAAGTTACGGGTTCCCTGCCTTCAACGAAGCTGGCTGATGGGGCCATTGATTTAAGCACCGCAAAGGTTACGGGAGAGTTGCCAAGTGGAAAAATCGCTGCGGGAGCAATCACTAGCACGAAACTTGCAGATGGTTCTGTCATTCCTTCAAAGGCTTCATCTGGATTAAAAACGGTGCTTGTTGTGGCTGACGATGTGCAATTAACATCCGTTGGCCCAACACCACAAACATTAAAGACAGCTAGGTTTATTAAGGCCGAAGGCATTTATAACCTTGAAAAAATGGTGATTGGGCTTGAAATGAAAACCAGCAATGCAGCAAGCGCGGCAAGGGTAAGAGTATTTATGAATGGAGAAACTACGGAGAGACTGGAATTATCATCCATCTCAACATCATTAGAACATAAAGTAGGCACATTCACAATATCAGACCTTGCTGAGGGCATACACAGCGTTACTGTAAAAGCGCTGAATGACGGAGCATCAGATGTTACAACGATTAAATTGACCGAAATACATCAGGTGGCTGGATGATTAGTCCCAATGCAGAAAATATAAACAAGGTTCAATATGGCTCCATAGAGATACACTCTAATTGGCTTGATATGGCTTATGTCAATTTGGACTATTTGGAAGGGCCAATACAGGAGTGCAGGTTTCCAGGTTCAGGAAGATTTATTATTCAAGGAAGTTAAAAATGTTCGCTTTTTGGAATCCAACAAAGAAATACAAACAAAATTTCCGTTTTCTTGTGGAAAAGGAAATCAGTAATTTACCAAGTATGAATAATTCTTTTATTGACTACATTGGCAACATAGGAAAAGAGGCGTCAGTAAAAATCATCAGTGATATGCAAATAAAGTTGTTAAAAATTATTGAAATAATATTAAAATGATATGGCATTTATTGAATCAAGAGCTAATTTTATGGAAATGGAGTCTTTTGGATATGAAAATATCAATGTTGGAACTGAATCAGTTGGTTTTAATAAAGAAATTTATTCCCCAAATGGGCATAGGCCCGCAAAAAGAGTTGTTGTATCTATTGAAGGAGCAGATGTGCGGTTAAGATATGATGGATTTATCCCAACGTCAAATTTTGGGCATTTAATTTTAGCTGGAGAAGAATTTGTATTAGAAGGCGAAAATAATATTTCAAGAGCAAAATTTATCAGTGTAACAGGAGATATGGCAAAACTTACTGTTACTTATGAAAGATACATATAGGAGGGAAAATCATGGCTGAATATAGCAAGTTAGCGACAATCTTAATTACCTTATTGTCAAAGATACCAGTGGTCAAGAATCTTCTTCTGTTCTTAGGTAAAGGCTTAAAAAAGATTGATGGTGGCACTACAGAAATACTAGGCGTATTGTGGGCTCTTGTGGAGATTCTAGGAGCTTTGGGTGCATTACCGCCAGAGGTGGTGAGTTCTCTTAGGCCAGCGCTTGCTGCTTCTGGCGGGACAGCTTTAGCAAAGCGTATTGTTAAGTTATTGCCCTACCTAACTCTTGTTACGGATGAAGCTAAAAAAGTTACAGAAACAGATGTGAAGCAGTAACATTAAATGTGTATTTATAGTAATACTACCGTTAAATCATTATTAAAACTATCCTTTCTTTGTCTATTCCTATTCTTTCCTAATTTATCATTCTCACGAACAGCCTCAGAGGTAATAACGCAGGCCAGGATATTATCAAGAGATACGGGTACAACAAGGCAAAGATATACAGATGCACAATATCTTGAATGGGTAAACCAGGGACAGCGTGAATTTGTCGCCCAAACATGGGTAGTTAAGAAATCCACCACATTTGCCCTGATTGCAGGGGTTACTTATTATGCCATGCCAAGCGATTTTATTTCTACAGATAGGGTGCTTCGTGGGTTCCTTGAAATAGCTGAAGTTACGCCAGCGGCTATGGATTCAAAATCACAGACATGGGAAACTATCGCTGGATTGCCCATTTACTATTTCGTTAATTTTTCTTCCCGAACACAGATTGGTTTTACTCCTTTTCCCAATTCCACAGTTACAGATACGGACACAATCAAGGTTGATTATTTTTCCCAATTATCTTCAATGACCGCTACTGGCAGCGCCATATTTGAGAACATAAAGGATTTTGAGCCTTATATTGATGCTTTATCTTATTATGCGGCTTCCAGGGCAGCATTACTTGACGGCAGGGGTGATATGGCCCAGTTCTATGTCGCTCAATACCAGATGATGCTATCGCTTATGAAGGAAAAGGGATTATATCGTCCCAATTACAGGCCAGGTTTGATTGGTAGACGTGAATGAAATGGAAAGATATGTTAAAACAGCTTTTAATAGGCCTAGGATGCGCCAGGACAAGAGTTTTGCTTGTTTTTGCAGTATTGCCCATTTCATTAGTAATAGGCCAGGAAACAGAACAGAGAACCCAACAATTACCCACCAGTATTAACATTGCCAACAAAACGGAAATACAGGAATATAACAGCTTTGATTGCGGGTTAGTTACCCGCTATTCTGCTAACAGGATACCCAAGAACTGCCTGCAAGAAGCCATAAATATATTGCTAGATGAAGATTTGGCAGTTACAAGGAGAACGGGGAGCGCAAAATATAACACAAGCCCATGTTTAGACGCTCAGTCAGTAAGAGGCCTTTGGCCATTTAGGGCCACAGATGGGTCCAATTATATTGTTATTCTTTCCAGCCAAACCATGTATCAAACGGCTGGTTCTGGTGATTGCACAGCCATTTCAGGGCTTACGGGCCAATTCTCAGCTACGGCAGAGATGGATTGTGTTCAATCATTGGGCAAGATATGGTGTACCAATGGAAGCCAGGATATGTTTAATTGGGATGGCAGCACATTTAATTGGGTTGCTACGGCTCCCAGGGGCAATCTAATAGGAGCTTTTAGGAATAGAATACTTGTTGCTGATATATCTGGCGATTTATCACGGATTCGCGGTTCTGGCGAACTTGACGGCACAGATTGGGCCATACAAATACCAGGAAAATCCACTACTCCTTTTAGCATAGCCGTAGGTGGTCTAAATGATGGAAAACAAATAACAGCCCTTATGGGGCAATATCAGGATTCATTTTTTATTGCAAAGGAGGATTCACTTTGGGCTCTTTATGGCAATGACAGAAGGGATTTTGTGCTTAGAAATCTTAATAATGAAGTGGGAGTTATTGATTATAAGAGCGTTAGAGAAAAAGATAATGCGCTTTTTTGGATGTCTAAACGTGGAGTTGAGAAACTATCTGGAACGATGGTAAATAGAATATCAGATTCAATACGTCCTACTATAGACGAGTTATTGCTTACCGTTGGAAATAGAAGGGCATTGGTTCAAACAACTCAATCTGATTGGGAAAATGGGCAATTAACCATTGATAATCTTAGTCCCATGAGCGCAACAATAAACCAAGGTAATGTGCAAGCTGGAACATCTACAAGGGTGGATACATCCGATTCTGATTTTTATTCTGGAACATTGATAAATTCTACCGCAACAGCTGGAAATTTAACATATTCTCAAGGTTTTAATCATCATGCATTTATAAATGCAGGCGCAGAATCAGGTCTTGGTGATTGTACAAATTGGGATATTTGCGAATGGGATTCTTCTTTCGGTGGAGGCGGATGTTTTAATGATACAAATAGATGGACTGCAACAGGTGGCGATAACCAGGTTCAGTTGGATATATTAAATGAATCTAATAATATTTTATATAGTAAAATTAATACAATTTCTGATGGACAAAGCTGTGAATCCATACCAGCGATTGATTTATCTACATTCCCCGTAAGAATAAAAGTTAGACTTCTCTCTATTGAAAATGGAGCAACAATAATAACAAATACTTCTAAGATTTTTGTTAGAGGAAATTCATTTACATATTCTTTTCTTGACGGGTCAGCAGGCCCAGTCATTGCGGCTGCATTTGATGTTGACGAATCCAACATTATTACTTCGGGAACGGCCGTATCCCAAATCTTTGATATGTCCTTTGCCACACCAGTAGCAGGCCCATTTCAAGTAGCAATGGCCTCGGCCGCAGCCTATCCAATTACCTTTAGGGTGCGTTCTGCCACTTCAACAGGCGGAGCATGGTCTGCTTATACAAGTCAAACAAATAACGCTGTTTTTGCAAGCCTGAATAGGCGTTATCAGCAATATGAAGCTGCTTTTGGGGATGTTGGAAGTTCAACGTCCCCGATAGGAAACATACAGAGCGTAACGCTAAATGCTACTACTACGGGTTATTATATAACCGATTGTTTCAATACCTCGCCTATCGCTTCTTGGGACACATTCACAGCTAATTATATCGTAGATGGCGGGTCTATTACGTTCTATATGTCTACTGGCGCTGCCACAAATTGCGGTTCTGTTACAAGAAGCACGAATGTATGGACACTACAGGAGAATAATTCAAATATTTCCATTGTTACAAGCACATTTGTTGGAGTAAGAGTTTTCATTGGCCCTGCTTCGTCAACGGCTCCCGTTTCGCTTAATGACATTACAATTAGATGGAATGATTCAGGGGCCAAAAATAGGGTGGCTAGCGCAGTTTACAGGAATAGATATTGGATGTTTTATTCCACGCAAACTGGTGCAACGGCTGCCAATGACCACGTTGTTGTTTTCAATGAAAAAGATGTGCCTACTGTATATGAGGGCATAAATGCCAGGTCAGCAACTTTATACAACAGAAAACTATATACTGGCGATTCACAGAATACTGGATTTATAAGGCTTCAAGACACAGGACATTCTGATAGCGGTTCTGCATACGATTTCAGATTAAGAACTATAGATGACGACTTGGGAAATTCAGAACAAAGAAAAGTGTTTAATTGGTTGTATCTTGAGTTCAAATCAGAAAATGATATATCAGATGATATAAATATATCCGTTGATTACTACCTGGATGGTTCTACAACTTCTTATTCGCTTGGTTCTGTAAATTTGGGGGAAGCAGATGAGCCTGGAATCCTGTCTGCTAAGGTTCCGTTTCCAGCAAATCAAAGACATGATGGAAAATGGATATCCTTAAGATTCACTTATACAGGAATTGATGGGCCAGTTACGTTTTATAAAGCTAAATTGTACTACGAAAGACTAAGGGAGGATTAAATTTATGCCAAATGGACAAATTCCAGGATTGCCACAATTCAACTTTAACGTGCCCAATTTACCATCTACTATTGATGAGAACGCTATCTTTAAGCTATTGCAGCAACCGCCAAGAAGTCTTACAAATTTGGCGCTCCCATATATCCAGCAGCAATTTGATGTTACAGGCCAAGCCATTGCTCCCGCTTTGGCGGGAATACGAGAAGCTACGGCAGGTAGGGTGGCAGAGGCGCAAAGCGAAGCAATGAGAAGGGGTTTGACGGCTTCGGACATTGAGGCTTCCGCAATGCAAGCAGAACGGGCAACAGGAGCCAGAGCAGAAGCGGAATTGACTGGACAGGTTGCCTTGCAACAGGCGCAAACAATGGCAAACGCCATTATGCAGACATTACAACAAGATACAGCCCAAGAACAGCAGATGTTCATGAACATGGCCCAAGCCATAGGGCAGAAATTAAGCAGGGATGACCAGATGAGGATGTTTCAAATGGCCATCCAAGCGCAGAAGGAAGCTGCCAGGGCAGGTAAGAAACAGAGTTTATGGCAATCATTAGCCCAAATAGCAGCTCCCATTGTTGGAACTGTTTTGGGTGGTCCCATAGGAGGAGCCCTGGGAGCAGGTATATCTGGTTTGTTTACATCTGGCGGGGGTGGCAATTTGCCCCCTCCCTCCCCAACCACAATTCCTATTGGCGGTGGAGAAGCAACAGTCTAAAAAGGAGATATTTTATGCCTGAATTTATACCGCAATTACCACAAGGTTTAATGCAAGAAGTGCTACGCTCTCAAAGAGAAAGAGACATTGCCAGGATTGGAAGGGATATTGGCCCTCTTGATTTCTTGGGAACTGTTACGCAAGCGGGAGTGGCTGGATTGGAAAAAAAGAGAGTAGAGAAAATGGGTATGGAAAAGACCATGCTGGATGCTATCAGAGAAGAAGCGGAAAAAGAAAAGGAAAGAGCTTTTAAGGTAAAGGAAACTGAAAAAGCGCAGGCATTTGAGTTTGAAAAAATAAAGGCTCAAAACATCGTTCCAGCAGATGAAACCATACGCCAGTCTTATGAAATAGTTACAGGCAAACCCTGGCCCCAAGAGCAAGTTGAGATTGACAAAAGGCTTGCGGATTCTTTTATTGATGGAGCTGCAAGAATTAAATTGGGAGGACAAAGACATCAACTATGGATAGAAAGAATTGGATTTGCGAAACAAAACAAGGATTTGCCAGCCCTGTTGAAATATCGTGATGAAATTTCAAAAGAGATAAATTTAACGCTAGAACAGAAAATGCCACTTTTGAATGATATAGACACGGTTATCAAAGGAGAAATCATTACGCCAAAATTACCTCAAAAGCTGCAAACTCCAACGGGTTCTCCTTCTTTGCCTGGACTTGAAATATACGAATGAAAATTGACACAGAAACATACATAGGGGCAATAAAAGAAGCAAAGAAAAACAAGAAAAAAATGGCTATCCATTTCGGGCAACTTTCTCCTGATGTGGATAAAAACGCCATTAGGGATGAGATTACATCCAGAATACCCGAAGAATATAAAATAAAGATTGATGATGCTTACATTTATGGAAAAGGAACTAGGTTGGATTTCGGCGTTATTCCCGTTCAGCCTACCATAATGGAAAGAGTAAGCGAAGCCGTAACGAAGATTTCGGAAGTAGGCAAAGAAAAGATAACGGAAGTAGGCGAAGCGCTCCCCTCAGCTGCAAAAGTGGGCATTGAGGAAGCTGTTAAAACTCCATTCAAGCTGATGGAACCCCTTGAAAAACCAGCAATAGTTACGGCGCAATTTATTGAGGAAATGGATAATGACATTTTGGAAATGCAAAAAAATATCAAAGCTAAAATAAGGGAAATAGCTCCTGTGGAGGAAGAAGGAGAAGCCGTATTCGGACTGGAACGGGACCCTAATTTCAAACCGATTGGCGTATCAAGAATAGCCCTTAGAACGCTTGCAGAAACTCTACCAGAGACGCTCCAAATGGTATTGCCAACGACATTTACCGAGGCATTGGAATTTGGCGTAACACTTCCATTTGCTCAATTAGGATTTACTGCATTGATAAAACGTTTTCCTTGGCTGGCTAAAGAAATAATAATACCTAAACAATTCAAAAATAGGATGTGGGGTGAATTAAACGGCGTTCTTTATAGAGTTAAAAAAGGAATAGGTTTACCGCAGGAAACTGGAATTGTTCCAGTAGACATAAAAAAATCTCTTTACGAAGGCAAACTAGATTTAGCGACAGCGCTTAGAAACTCTGAAGATTTATATAAAGAGCATCTCCTTAAACGTATGCTGCCTCAAGAAATGCAAAAAGGCGCAGAATCAATACTTGAAACCCCATCTATGCAGCCCCCACCAGCCCCTAAAGCTGTAATGCCTTCCGAGATTACCCCAAAAGAAATAATAAAAGAAGTTAAGATTGAACCTCCAAAACCACCTGTTCCATTGCCTGAAGTCAAAGAAATAAAACCAAAGACAGCTAAAATCCCAGAAGGAAAAAAACCTAAAGAAATAACGTATAAAATAGATGAGCCATCCAATGTTGTGAAATCTATTACAAAAAAGATGACTATACCCATTCTGCAAAATGTAAAAGTGGAAAAAGGAAAACTATATTCAACAGATTTAGATGTCGGTTTTGTTAAAAATACATCCTTGAAAGATGGAATGTATAGGGTTGTTGGAAAAGATATTGTTCCAGTTTCGGTTGATATTGATGAATTTCCCGTAATCCCAATCAACGAAATAGGAATTGGGAAAATAAACAGAAATGAATTTATTAAAGAACTTGAAAGGGCTATGTCGGCAAAAAGTTACGATGAGGCACGCCATGTGCTTAATGGGATTCTTCTTGATGTAGAAAAAGGAATAGGCAAAATAGTGTCTACAGATGGCAAAATGTTATCTATAAGCAAAATAAATTTACCAGACTTTAGGGATGGAAAATATTTAATAAGTTCTCCTGAAAAGTTAATATCTGCATTAAAAGGCATAGATGCGATTGATTTTAATGTAAAAACAACAATTTCAGATAAAGCCGACATACCAATAAATTCGCTTACGTTTGAAGGTAAAGATGGTTTAGTAATGGTAAAACTTATGGAAGGTTCATTTCCAAATTATCAGCAAGTATTTCCAAATCCAGAACGCCAGCTAGTTCTTGATTCAAAACAAGTTAAAGATGCCTTAAAACAATTAAGGCCATTTGCGAAACAGGATAAACAATTTACTGTAAAGATAGACATAGAGAAAGATTCAATCAATATGACGGCTGGAAAAGAAACACCAAAAAGCATTAAAATACCATCCTCTTATGCTTCTGTAAAATACGAACCGCTTACAGAAGGAACGCTATTGATGCCGTTAAAAACTGAAACCCCATCCGAAACTTCTCTCATGCTAAATAGCAATTTCTTTGAAGATTCTATTGGAAATGTAAGAGGGGATAAAGTCTTTATAGGCATTGACCCTCATGGGCCATTGCATATATTTGGGAAGGACCTATCCATCCCGCCAACAAAAGAGATTCCTAAACCAAAAAAACCAAGAGCAAAGACTTCTTCACCAGAGAAATTTCAAGCCTTAAAAGCTCCTGGCTCAATAGAAGAACCAGGACAGCTTGCTTCTAAAAATTGGAGTGTTGATTTGCCAATGGAACCTTCGCCAGATTTTGAAGTTTCTAAAAATTCAATTAACAAGTTGCAGATACTAGATTTTGTTGAAAAGGCGTTTGATATCCCAATTAGAGGAAAAGCAACCGCTAGGATGCGGTTTGAGGAAGGCCATTTTGAAAAGAAAACTAATCTTATTAGGCTGAAACGATGGGGGGAATTGGAAGTGCTGGCTCATGAAATAGGACATTCAGTAGATAAGAAGATTGCTAAATCTACTGAGATGTGGGTGCTTAAAGATGTGCCGAAAGAATTAAGAACAAAAGTTATTGAAGAACTTGAAAATCTTGATTATGACCAAACAAAAAAAAGGATATCAGAGGGATTCGCAGAGTATTTTAGATACAAAATTACAACAGAAAAGGCTGTTGAAAAAGCGCCTACATTTGACAGGTACTTCAATTTGTTTTTGGACAAGAATCCTCACCTAAGAGACAATATCAACAAATTCAAACAGTTATATTCACTTTGGTTATCTCAGGGAGCAGAACAGAGGATATTAAATCATATAGATTTTAAGGGCGAGTTTGATAGAAAATTTAACATTAAAGACACCTATGAGAACGCTAAAGATTGGGTAATTGAAAAATGGTTTGATGAATTGTGGCAAATAAGAAAATTGGAGGCCGTTTTGAAAGAAAAAACCTTAACGGATTTGCCTCCTACTCTTTCACCGTATAAGATGGCTAGATACTTCCAAAAAACCGCAGGAGCCATTGCTAGAACATTTGCTGAAAAAGCCAGTGTTGATGAATGGGGAAATATATTGGGTCCTTCTCTTAAAAATATACTTGACCCCATTGACCCTAAAGATATTAAAAAATTCATAGCTTATGGTGTATCTAATAGAATAGTAAATGTCCTGGAACCAAGAAGCCTGGAATCTGGATTTGACCTTGCAGACGCTCATTACATTTTCAAAAAATACAATAATCCCCCATGGCAAAAAGCTGTTAATGAAATAACGCAATGGGGAGATAATCTTTTAGATTGGCTTGTAAGAGCTGGTGGATTGGGCGAAGCAGAAAAGAATTTAATCAGACAGCTTAATCCCGTTTGGCTGCCATTTAAGAGAATATTTATTGATGAGACAAATCTTTCCAGGGGAACGGGTAGTATTTTAAGACAGGGGAAGCCTATAAAAGTTTTTAAGGGAAGCGGAAGGCCGATTGTTAATCCTATAGAATCTTTGATAGAAAGCGCCAGGGAGATTATACTAAGAGCGCAAAAAATAAGAATAGGCGGTTTATTAGCTGATTTTGCCGATAAACCTGGAATGGGTGGTTATATAGCAAAACTCCCGCCTCCAATAGAAGCAAGGAAATTCACTTTAGAAACAATGAAAAAACAGCTTGTAGAAGCTGGAATTGATATAGAGGGAGCAGATTTAGACAAAGTAATGACCATATTTTCTGCTTCTCCATACTATAAGGGTAAAGACAATATCATATCTATTTGGAGAAAAGGGGAAAGGAAATTTTTTGAGATTCATCCAGATTTATATAAAGCCCTCTTATCCATTGACCCTATTCGTTTAGGCCCGATAGAAAATATAGCTGGTGTTTTCGCAAGAATACAAAGACTTGGGGCAACTACATTTAAGGCTTCATTCGGTCTGATTAAAAATCCATTTAGAGACGCTCTTGATTATACGGTTGGCTCTAAAAGAAATGGGGCTACAATATTTGACCCAATACAGGGTATTTATAGGGAAATAACTGCCAAGGAAGGCGAATTGCCCTGGAAATTCAAAGCTATGGGAGGAGATTTGGGAACACAAATGGGATACGATAGGGCTGTTCTTATGAATGTTTATGATAATTTGCTTGTTAAAGATAAGACATTCAAAGATAAAACATTAAAAGTCATAAAACATCCCATAGATGCGTTAAGACAAATTCTGCAAATTACAGAGATGGGGCCAAGAATCGCAGAATTGGAAGCAAATATTGCAAAATATAAAAAGACTAGACCTGATTGGACAGATGAAGATGCTTGGGTGCAATCTTTTCTTGACGCTGAAGATGTAACGGTTGATTTTAGAAGGTCTGGAACTTACTCAAAAAAATTGAACCATTTAACAGCTTTTCATAATGCCGCTATGCAAGGCATATCCAGAACAGCAAGACTTTTCAGGGATAACCCAACAGGAACATCAATCAAGGGATTGGCTTATTTAACGCCATTTGCTCTTTATTATTGGTATCAAAATAGACAAAAACAATGGTATAAAAATCTTCAGCCATCCTATAAATATAACAATATATTTTTTGATATAGGAAATAATGTTTATAGATTGCCAATACCTCACGAAATAGGATTGATTTTCCAGGCGCTTCCAGTCGCTATTGCGGATTCAGATTATAACAATGACCCAAAATATTACGATGGGTTGATAAAAATAATTGAAAGTCAAATTCCTTCCATTGTACCGACTATTTTTCATCCAGTTATTGACGTGATGAGAAATAAAGACTTCTTAGGCAGGCCGATAGAATCAGAAGGCATGAAACATCTTCCAGTTACAGACAGAAAAAGAAATCATACATCACAGATGGCAACGGCTATGTCAAAGGGATTTAATAGCGTTGGGATAAAGTTATCTCCAATCCAACTGGATTATATGATTTGGAATTACACTGGAGGATTGCCAAATCAATTCAAATTTTGGGGAATTAACGAGCCGTCTGATTATCCAATCATAGGCGATATAACTTTAAGAAATCCAGAGAAACCGTATCGTCAATTAGAGGAGTTTTTTAGAGAAAAAGAAGGTCTAACGCAGAGAAATAATACGGGAGAATTAAGCGCTAATGAAAAAACAAGGCTTTTGTTTTTGAACAATATGCACAATAGACTCTTAAAGCCTACATTGTCTTTAATACGCAAAATGGAAGAAACTGGAAATTATGAAGCCATAAAGACTAGATATCAGTTATTGCAGAAACAAATGGAGGCTCAGGGGTTCAAATGAGATTTTTATATTTATTTGCTGTTTTATCATCCATCTCTATTGCTTCTTTAGCTTCTGATCCGCCATACTATTTAAGGGGAATGAAACAGGATCAGGACATGGGGGGTATAAATCAAAATCTTCGCTCTTTATCAGATTCAAAACTGTCTCTTACCGGTGTGCCAATAAATACTACTGATACAGCCCAAGAAGGCGAGTTGGACATGAATTTGAATAAGATGATAAATGTTGCCAATCCAACTAATGCGCAAGATGCGGTTACGAAAGATTATCTTGATACCAGTCCAATACTCGCCAGTTCCTTTACTGTTACCAATAATCTTACACTTAAACAGAATGGAGATTTGATTATAACGGCAGGCATATCGGGGAATAGTCTTTATATGTTTAATGATACAGGGGAATTAAACATATCCACAGGAACAACAATTTTATTTACTGGACAAGGAGATGGCGATTGGGTAGTTGCAAAAAATATATATATTGGCAGGGAAATGTTAAATAGCGGCGGATGTGGTTCTTGTTTAAGCGTAAATCAAACTTGTTCAGCCGGTAAAGTAGTATTGGGGGGAGGATGCGCTGGTGGAGGGGCTGGTAATGCTTTTGTCAATAATTTTCCCAATGCTGATAATTCATGGTTTTGTGAAACCGAAAGTGCTGCTAATATCACAGCATGGGTTATTTGTGCGAGGATGCAATGAGCGAAAAAAACAGCAAGATACTGCATGAACTTGGAGAGTTAAGCGGCAAGGTAGAGGCGCAGGGGATATGGCTTAAAGACGTAAATGACGCCATAGGAGGACTCAGGAACTCAATAGACAACATGAAAACAGATGTTATCAGTAAGGTATCTTCGCATAGCGAAGCTATTGAATGGCTTAAAAAGAGGGACTGGATGGCTGGCATTGCTGGCGGTTTAGCTGCCACAGGCGCATTAATAACGGCTTTATACAAGATAAGCCACTAGAATAGCCGTAAATGGTTCCAGGATGCGCTAGGACAAGAGTTAATAGGTTATGTGGTATATTCAGATAGAAGCAGAAAAGATAGGAAATACTGAGAAAAGGGTTGCCAGGGTTAGGTTGCTGCATGAATCTGACGACCCTCCACCTACCAATCCAGACATTATAAAGGGTTTATTGTTAGATGCTATTAAAGCTGTACCGTGGGATATGAAAAGGCTGTCTGTTATTACGCTTGGCCCTAACATGGGCAGAAGGAAAACAGACGAACAAACTAGCTCGGCCAGTTAATTCTTCTTTTCCCATAAGCTCGCCTTTTGGCGTAACCAGAAAACTATCTGTCTATAAGAATCAAGAAAAGACGCATAATGGCATTGATTTCGCCGTTCCTGTTGGGACACCCGTTTATTCTGTATGCGGTGGCCGCATTTTCGCTGCTGGCTGGCAGGCGGAGCATGACCAAAAAGCTGGATTTGGGCTAAGGATATGGCAGGTAGCGGAGATTGATGGCGTTGTTTATCATATCTTCTATGCTCATTTGTCTAAACTGCTATGCAAAGCAGGTGATGTTTTAGAGTCTGATTTTCAAAAAATTATAGGTGAATCTGGTAATACAGGCAGCAGTACTGGCCCTCATCTTCATGTTGGAATGAGAGATGCAAAAACTATGGAATGGCACAATATGGAGTTTGTATGAAAATGGAATTATGGATTGCCATACTAATCATAATTGAAGGCATTTCAGTATTTGGCATAGCATTGGGGTATTTCAAAACAGACGACTTCATTATTTATTTAACCACTCTCCTGTTATGCTTCCCCTTTTCCATAGTTCTTGCGGAGGCCCTTGTATTTGCTTTCTATAAAAATAAACCCTGGAGGCCGTTGAAATGAATAGTATCACCTGGGTTTACTGGTTAAGCCTTGTTGGTTTTGCAGCAGCATTGTCAATCACCGCCACAGAGGTCATGTTTTATTTAATAGAACGATTCCAAAAGAGGAGAAAACGCAAATGCGATATTTAGCCATAAGAGAAAACCTATTCAAAAGCAGGGCAACCATATTCCTTTTTGGCGATTTACAGATGGGAGCAAACGGATTTAGAGATGACCTATGGCAAAACATGAAAAAGAGGTTCCTGCACAATCCTAACTCTTTTGCATTAGGACTTGGCGACTATTCTGATTTTGCCAGAATGACTGATAGGGATGCGCTCCAATCGGTGTTAAACCGCAACCAATCGCTGCGCCAACAACAGGATGATATGGTGATGGATAAAGTCATTAAAATATCGGAAATGCTATCATTCATGAAAGGCAGGATATTGGGCCTTCATTTGGGACATCACGATTGGGAGTTTATAAGCGGTGGCAACATGACAACAAGGCTATGTGAAATACTGAAATGCGCTTATATGGGTTTTGAAGCAATGTGGATTTTGAAATTAAATCACGGAAAACCAACTTCTAAAAATCACTCAAATAACTTAAAAATATACTCTACTCATGGGTCAGCAAATGGACGCAATCAAACAGCCCCCATGAATCAGTTAGCTGCAAATATAGTTCCCTACTGGCCAAACTGCGCCATGTACATTACAGCCCATGCTTGCCGTGGAGGTAGCCTTCCTATCCCACATAATGACCTCATTGATTCTGCCGAAGCGCCTATTCCCGTAAAATCAACTCGTTATATCATCCAGAACTCAGGTTTTATGGAGGGAAGGCCAATAGATGAGGATAGTTATGTTGGCAGGAAAAATATGCCCGATGTTTCGCTTGGATGGACTGAAATAGATATTATAAGACATACAACTGGAAATGGAAGAAATCTGCACCAAATAGACCTGCATCCTAACCACCTCGGAGATGGCATAGTTCTATCACAATAAAATGGATTGGATATTGTTTATCTTAATCTTTGTTGTGCCAATTATTTGGATTCATGTAACGGAGGGTTTGTGA